>Ga0307515_10001831_pt1 | contig 47388 bp, 26 predicted proteins | sample 17_EM_MG_FD_194513 | JGI IMG/M metagenome (GOLD analysis project Ga0307515, IMG submission 194513) | Populus trichocarpa ectomycorrhiza microbial communities from riparian zone in the Pacific Northwest, United States - 17_EM | ecosystem: Host-associated > Plants > Roots > Unclassified | place... | reverse complement strand
GCCAAGGCTTACCTTGCCAAGCCGCTAGCCGCTTTTGGCAAGACCTTCGTTAGAAGGTCTGGTACACGGTTCGGATTTTTGTTAGTCCCGCGCGGGGTATTTAGGCCTATATACACCTACTTTGAGCTAAATTGTTTTAACTTCTATAACTCCCTAAGCTATTCCTAATAGCCAGAATTACCAAATTAAACCTAGCGAAGAAGACTACGTTGCCCGATTTGCCTGATTCTAATTCGTTATCTTGTTGTCGCGCCTGACGCCCCCAAGTTATAGCAGCCGCACTTCTCTCATAACCACCGCCGCCCTCTTCCTACTGCAGCCAGAGTACCCAAACTGATGAGCCAGCTTTAAATAACAATTAAGGACTATAAGTCTTTCATTTAGAACGCGAAAGAGTTAATTTAATATTAGAATAGCTATATAAGCACCGCTGGGGCATTATAACTTTTATTAAGCATTATATAACCGCTTCCGGCCCTTCTAATTATAATACACCAGAGCGACGTATAAATAGGTTATGGAAGGCAATATTTAAAGAGCCAGAAGTTAAGGAACGGCTTATAGTGTATGGTAATCGCTAGCTAGGAAGGCTCTATTAAGAACCTTTATATAAGCAGATAGAGCAAAAGTTGGAGGATCTTATGCGCCCAAGAGAAGAGAACGGAGTTATTATTCCTAGTAGGCTTAAATAATTTGACGCTAAAGAACCAGTTAAAAAGCTTGAGCTTAATATAATTACTGCCGACGTATAGCGCCTTGCTCTAACGCTATAGAGCTTCCTTATAGCTTTAGTTTAGTAAAGGCTATATACCAATTTTTGTGATATTACGCCTTACTATAATAAGCTCTTTATAGTGTGCGTAATTTTAGCGAATGTATGAGCCCCTTAAGCTAGCTACTGGTTCTATACTGCTTTGGGGGTTTATTTATATAATATAAGTGTTAAATAAAGGTGTATTACGCTTCTTTATAAGTTAGGAGTTATTATATTATATACCGGTCTTGCCAAAATATAAAAGGAACTAGAGGAAGTTGGTAGGGTATATGCTTCTATACTTAAGGGTTTAGATAAGACGCCTCTGTCATTATAAATAGAGGGCATAGTTAAGGTATCTTAGCTATAGATTGCGCACTTAAGGCGTCTCGGTCACTGCTAGTATAATAAATAGTAACTTTTTTATAGCGTATAATTAAGGTAACTGCTTTAAAGAACTGGAACCAGCTGACGGTTATATATAATAACTTTAACTAAAATAAAAGGGTTTAATATGAGACTATATTAAACACTAATAAGTACCTCTCTACTACTACTTCTAAGCTTATACTTAACCCTAAATTTCCGTATAACGGTCTTTATACTTCTATGCTTAAACCTATGGAACAGCTTACTTATAGTGTGATCTTTAATTATCCTAGCAACTAGGCAGATAGCTATATGGAACAGTGCCAGTTATATTAGATTGCTAAGGCCATTGTGTATATAATACTAAAAGTTAAAGAGCTTAATATTGCCGCAGACTTCTGGCCTAGTATGCCTATTATAGATTGTCTCCTTCTATAAAAGCTACGCTACTTTATATTAGGTCCAATTTTAGAAAATGAGAGCACTCTAGAGGGTATATATGGTATTCTTAGGAATATATTTAGTGGCGATAATAGCGAATGTGGGTTTTAAGAGGGCTAGCTGGGGTATAAGGATGGATCCTTTAATAATGGTAAATTAGTCTTAATTAATGGCGATTAGAAGACTATAGGCCTCCTCTAATCTGTATAGCAAGAGCGCTATCTTAAAGAGCGTTACTACGAATAGCTAAAATGGTTTCTTCTTGTAGCTAGATTGTTCCATTAGCGAACTAACTATATAGATATAATATACGATATTTACCACGGACCATCTAACTGCTTTAAATTGTTAGATTATAGCAAGGTCCACTTTGGCACGTATTAGGGTTATAGGACGCCGTTCTATTATAAAGAGGAGGTTGTAATTAAGTCCTTTAACGCCTAAATTACTGCCTACTTTTTTAGTCTTCTTTCTTAAAATATTAAGGACTAGGGTAATAAGGGGGTTAATAATTAGATTACCGGATAAGATATTAAAAGAGGTAATAAAACGGCAGTAGTAAGAGTAAGATTCCTTACTACCTTACAGCGTATTTAAGAGGAGTTCTTCTCGCCTAGCTAACGGTTCTATAGTAATAAACTAGTTAATAAGGTGTTTTAAAACTATATTCGATTTATATAAGATATAGAGATCTACCTTATATTAAAGTTTGCTATTAAGTACGCTAATATTAGGCTTATTAAACAGGTGATTATTTACTACTATATTTTCTTTACTAGTAGTGCAAAGAGTTAATATATATAGTTGGCTTTATACCTTACTAGATTGCTTATAACTAAAGCCGCGGATTAAGTCCTCTAAAGATTATTACTTACTAGTATATTAGTTAATTATAGAGGCCAGTAAGATAGTTAGTTTAAGATTAATTAACTTAATAAATATTATAATCTTATTCTTAAGCTTCTTCTTTAAGGCTAGCGGCGAACTAGTTTAGATGTAACTAAGTTATTTACTTAAGTATTACTTACCGCTAGTTACTGCCTAGAGCTACAGTATGCTATAGAGGACGCGTTTAGCTAGTTTAATAGTATATATTATACGCTAGCTAACGCAGCTACTAATATATATCATCTTGCGCTTAAGCTGTTAACTACTATTATAAGGCGGCCTAGCGGATGAAAGAGTCACCTTAGCTATAAGGATATTGTTAATATTGGAACCTAGAGGCTCTTTAGGGGTTTAAAGGAAGGATAGCCTATAAAGCTACCTTCTAAATTAACCTTATTATAATTAGAACCTTCTAGAGCTAGAAAGTAAAGAATTCTAAAGCAACTAGCTTACTATAACTTGCTTATTAATGGCTTTAATACAAAGCTATAAGGGCGTATTTTTGTAGTAGAAGGCCTTAATAATATTAACATAGATAGCCTAAGATAATACTAATTAATACCTTACTTAATAGAGCTGCACTTAATACCTAATCTTATAGACTTCCTATCTAGTTCTAGTATTTTGTGCGTGGCTATTGTCTAGCTAATAAAGAATACTTTAATAAGATAAAGAATACCCGTAAAAGTGAGCTTAAGCCTAAAGAGCTTATGCTAGTATAGGATGTAAAGAAGGTAAAGGATATATCGTAATAGCAAAAGCTGCAGCTAAAATGGCAGGGCCCCCTCTAGATTAAAAGGTTATTAGAAAAAGGGTTCTATAAAATTAAGGACCTTAATAGTACTGAAATAGGAGGCACCCTATATAGGAATTAGTTGAAACGATTTTATATATAAGATTCTGAGGGGATTAGACTAGAAGACCGTATAAATAAAAGTAACTATAATATAGAAGAAGTCTTTATAGAAGAAGAAGCACCTAAAAAAGAGGCTGTAGCAGCGTCTCTTCCTTCTAACTGCACTACGATCTCACTACGTCTTAAGGATTATATAACCCTACTAAAAAGGTAGTCTTTTATAAAGATTCTTCTATAAATAGGCTATTACTTAAGACACCTATTACTATAAGCAGCAACTTATTCACTTTCTTCTCTTTACCTTTATAATAAATACGCAAAGTAACTGCAAGGATTAGAGTCTTCTACTGCACTCCTACCTTATCCTACTAGCATAAGGAATTAGGAAAAGAGTTTAGCTCTTTAAAGCTAGTTTTAAATCCTCTATTTTAATAACTACTCTTATAAGAAATAACTGTACGTATAGTCTTCTTCCTTCTACCTTTATTACCAATAACTATCTCTTATAAGTATTTTACATTTTCACGTTTTATAATTTTTAAATTAATATTTTCGTTTCTTTTTAAGTTAAGAGAAGAGCTACTTTACTTTAAGAAGTCTTGGTTAAGTATACTAGAGGTTAGAGTTAGGCATTATCTAAGTCTTATTTATTCTTTTAAAAAATTGTTAATGTTAAAGTTATTATTATATAAATGTTTTAGTAAGGAAAATCTAACTAATTAGATAACTTTAACCGGCGGTCAAAGTTCCTTAATATTTTAAGATTTTACATAATAACCTTTTTAATTTACCTTTTTGGTAAATACTATAAGATCTTTATTTTAACTTCCTATCATCCTATTATCCTATTATTCTATTACCCTATCTTATTTAATTATACGCGCCTATTTACCTTTCTTTACGTTAAAAAGCACTATTATTACCCTTCTCTTAAATTACCTATTGCGCACGCGGAATTTTATTGTAAAAATGCCTAAAACTATGGAACTCCGCTTAAAAGGAAGGCCGCCGCCTTTACCTCCCACACCTCCGCCTTTTACTATCCGGTTAATAGCCCTCGTATACTAAGGAAAGGCGCAAATAATAGAGGTTATCCTTAAAGCTGCCTAAAGCCACCCGGTTAATTAGCGCGTAAATATCTATTATAGTTTAACGCAGGTTATTTTAAACTAGGAGTATAATGTAGTTAAGGCTGCAAGAAATGCTATAATTAAGATTAAAAAGGATGGAGAGCTTAAAGGAAACTTAGAAAGTAAAGAGTAGGAAAATGCCTTTATAGATATTAGGAAGCTTTCTAAGATTACTTATAAGATTAATAAGATTAAGATAGTGCGGGATATAGTTAAGAAGGAATAGAGAGAGGAACTTTTAGAAGGTCCCTGTAAGCTCTTCTATATATATTATGCACTAAAAAGCATTTATATCCTTATTAATTAAGCTAAAAAGAGCGAGATCGCCAGAGAGAATGCGTTAAAGATAGTTAATAATGTAATGCTAAACTGCCTAGAACTCTTAAAGGCCGGGATTTTAAAACTCTGTACCTAACACCCTTAAATTTCCTTAATGCTTATAAATTTGGACTAGAAGTTAATAAGGAGCTAGTTAAGAAATAAAGGCTCGCCTATTATCTAAGCTAGGGCTATAAGCTTTTAGTACTAGCCTTAACTGTTAAAGCTAGAGGAGAGGGATTTATACCAGAGCCAGTTACTCTAAGACCTCTATTGGTACCTTTTAAAGAGGTTAAAGGCTTAAACGTAAAGATGCTGCGTAGTACGTTTCTGTTTAGAGGTAAGGTTCCTAAAGCTAATAGAGAGGACTCTAAATCTAATAAATCTACGTCTTTAAAGGATGTCTTTGTTGCTAGCTCCTTACAGAAACATAAGGCTAGAAAAGCTTCTAAGAAATCTCCTAAAAAGAAGCTAAAAATAGGACCTATGGAACCTTTAGCTTCTAGTAAAGCTAACAAATAAAAGGGAAAAGTAGCTATAATTGCTAAAGCTAATAGAGAGGTAATCGTTAGGAAACTATAGCCGAAACGAAAAATAAAATGCTTATGCCATTCTAAAACGCTAGTTAAATTAATAAAGGCTCTTAATTTAAAGAAAGAACTAAAAGGCGGTGTCTCTTCCATCTTATAATAGTTTATTATAGCCTAGCAAGGAAATAGGACAGAAGTCCGCGTGCTATACCGGATATATCTTTAGAAAATAGTAGGATTGCTAGGACTAAATACTAGTGCTTCCTCTATAAATTTATATTTGCGAATTCACTTAGTCTCTAAAAACTATAATGCTATTAATATTCTCCAGATAGCTAAAAGCTCTTATTTTTAGTTTAAAAGGGATAGTCGTCCCGAGCATGCGAACGATGGTTTTAGAATTTATGCTTATTCTACTATACAACCTAGTAATTATTAAGTAAATTGTATAGGGTTAAGGAAGCTTATATTAGGCTTAAAAGGGGAAATAAAATAGGACTTGCTTAGAATCCACCAGGCCGATTTATTTAAATAGTAGAAAGATGCTAGAATTCTAGACATTTTTAAAAAGGAGTTTAATATATATGCGCATTATTTACGTAAGACCGCTAGAGAGGAAAATAGCGGTATCCTTCGGACTATATGCTATTCTTTGCTATAGTAGGCAGTTTAAATGGATCTAGAGCACTACCGGCATATAGTGGCTTTATGCGCCAATAGCGCTACTCGTTTCATTATATATTTAAGCTATACGCTTTAGTTCCTTAGTAGCCATCTCCCTAAAAAGCGGAACTTAGAAATTGACCTTCTGCAAGTATATAAAGGAGGGCCAAATTTTAGAGAAAGCTAGCTTCGTTCTTGTGTCTCCTTAATTAATAAAGGGAGTTAATCTTACGTAGAGTTCCTACCTAGCATATATTAGTATATACCAGAATAGGTAGGCTTACTTTAAGAACGTAGTAAACTTAATAGTAGAGGGCGCATTAAGAATATGGAAACTGCCTAGACTAAAGCTAATACTAAAAAGTTTAAGCTTAACTAGATGCCTATTATGTTAAGGACTGGTAAAGTGCGGTTTACGAAAGCTACTATTATATAAGGAGCCTCTTAAGCAACATTAAGTTGCTTAATTATTACACTAGACTTAATCGCAATCCTACTAAATACTAAGAGATTGGAGATTTCTAGGCTTAAGAGCTAATAGGCCGTTACATAGATAAATCTAGACGCTTTTCCCCTAGTTTTAACCCCTACTGGCGAACCTATTTCTAACGCTCCTCTATACAAGTTTCTGGCCTATATATAGCTATAGGTAAAGAGCGCTGTTTTAAATACTTTAGTTAAAAGACTTTTATAGGACGACCCTTAAGTAAGAAGAGAGTAATAATTAATCTTAGATCCTTTATTAAATAATAAATATAAAGTATTTCGGGAAAGACATAGGACGCGTGTTACTAAGGCTGTTTATAAGAGCTTTAGAGAGCTAGAGGAATTTAAGCAAGAGGTATTTAGGGTAAAGTTTTACTTTTTGGCAAAAGAATAAGGGCATAAGCGTCCTGTAAATAACCTAGAATATCCTAAAGACTTGGTTTCGGATCTAGAATACGAACATAACCCAGCTAGTATGACTTCTCGCGCTCCCCCGCTAACCGATTATAGTTCTAAAGGCTATTCTAAAGGCGAGGCTAGGGCTATTACGCCTTAGGGCGCTAGGACTGCTGCACTAAACCTTAATCCTAATATATTTAATAATGAGGTAGCGCCTATAGAAATTGACTAAAAGCTAAAGGATATAAGTAAGCTTAAAGAAGATAGCTTCCGAAATGCTACTTCTGAATATTCGCTAGCATTTATTAATGCTTTAGAGAATATTAATAAGCTAGCAGTATTACACTGCCCAACGCCTTTACTAATTTCAAAAAAGGGTACTACTTTAGAAGAACAGATGATTAATTCTAGTGTTCTTTAACCTCTTATATAGAAGACAATACAAGCAGAAATAAATGCTATCCGTAAAAAGGTGTCTTTAAAACTCTAGGTTAGTGTTATTAATATATAGGATAATGTAAATATAGAGCTTAAGGTAGAAGGCGTAGATAATATAGAATAGAGGTAATAAATAGGGAAAAGGTGTAGGCAGCTTTAGAGGAGTTAAAGGTATACTAGGTATTAGGTTGTTTTTTTCTATCCTTAAGCATTTTTTACCTACTAAATAGGGTCTGTAAAGAAACGTTAGGGGATAATATTTTAGGTGGGGGTAGTAATATAGTAGTGTGGAATACTCCTTAATTATTTTAGTTTATTTCTTATTACATACGGGGGGCTTAGGGTTATATATATTATAGAAGCAACCTAGGCTTTAACCTTATCCTAAAAAAAATCCAACTTACCCTCTAGTTATTCTTCTACCTTTTTAGCGTAACTTATTTAGTCCCATTCCCCTTATAATGCTTAATTAAGTATTATCTTTTAGTGTTAGGCTTTGCCCTTCCACACTAGCTCTCTATTATTTACTACTATAATTAGATTAGTGTCTATATATTACCTTCCCTTTTAAAAAGTAGCTAGATCTAATTAACCTACAGCTTTACCTATAAGCTTATTAAAATATTAGATACTTAGTTTAACTTCAATAATATTTTTAATAAGATTCTTAAATCTACTCCTCTTCCTTAGCTTCTACTATAGCTTCTACCGCTTCCTCTACTACCTCTATAGAGGAAGCCTTATATCTAACTTAGACGGCTACCCTTTAGGAATAGGCCTTAATGGATAGCTCTGCCTTCCTATATAGTAGACATTTTTATAGAATAAGGTGAAGATAATAGAAGAGTTAATTATTCTGAGAATGAAATAGTTTAAGCAATAAGAGATAAATAACGAAGAAGCTTAAGAGAGGATGCGCCGCTATTATCTAGCTAATAGAGAATACCTATAAGGGTAAGCTTAAGTCTAGGGGGCTTGTGCTAGTATAGAATGCAAAGAAGGCAAAAAATATATTGCGGTAGTAAAAGCTACAGCTAAAATAGTAGGGTCCCTTCCGGATTAAAATGGTATTAGAAAAAGGGTTCTATAAACTCAATAGTACTAAAATAAGAGGCAATCTATATAGAAATAGGTTAAAACGGTTCCTTATATAAGATCTTAAGGAAGTTAGACCAGAAGGCCGTATAAATAAAAGCAACGTAATATAGAAGAGGTCCCCGTAAAAGAGGAGGCACCTAAGGAGGAGGCCGTAGCGTAGGTAGAGAAAAGGTGATCTCTGGGAAGAATTAGCCGAGTTCTCGTCTATAAAAGTCCTTTTACCCTCTTGTTTAAGCAACTTAATCGCCACTACTTATTAAAAGAGTTCCTTTAAGCTTTCTAAAAAACAAACAGCCAGTTTCCTACTACACCAGTATAGCGCCGTACTGCTCCGTTAGTATAAGGATTATATAAGCTAAGCTTAATTAAACCCTTCTAAGGAAAGAAAGCAGAAGGAAAGAAGCAAGAGAGAAAGCCTTTATAAACGGTAATTAACTAAGATTATATTATAGTTACAGTTAATTCTACCTATCCTTTATATACATTCCTCCCTTTTAATCACATTATAATCTTATTACATCTTAAGGATTATAGCTCTACTAAGAGACAGTCTTCTATAAAGATCCTTCTATAGGCAAGCCGTTACTTAGGACACCTATTACTATAAGCAGTAACTCTTTCTCTATCTTCTCTTTATCTTTATAATAAACGCGCAAAGCAACTATAAGTAAGGCTTATCTAAGGAATACTCGGCATTATAATAGCTAGCACTCTTAGAGACTGAAAGTCTTCTACTGTACTCCTACCTCACTGCTATAAGTAATTAAGAAAAGAGTTTACTTCTTTAAAGCTAGTTCTAAATCCTTAGTCTTAATAACTACTCTTATAAAGAATAACTTTATGCGTAGTCTTCTTCCTTTTATCCTTATTACCAGTAACTATCTCTTATAAGTATTTTACATTTTTACGCTCTACAATTTTTAATTTAGTATTTTTATTTCCTTTTAAGTTAAGAGAAGAGCTACTTACTTTAAGAAACCTTAGTTAAGCATATTAGAGGTTAAAGTTAATTTTTAGTACTAACTAATGTTATTATTATGGAAAAGTCTTAGTAAGGAAAATCTGACTAATTAGATAACTTCAACCGCCGGTCGAAGTTCCTTAATATATTAATAATTTATATAACGGTCCTTTTTAATTTACCTTTTTCTAGAAAATACTATAAGGCCTTTATTTCGATTTCTTATTATTTTATCTTATTTAGTTATACGCGCCTGTTTACTTTTCTCTTATGTTAAGAAGACACTATTATAACTCTTGTCTTAAAATACCACCTATACGCCCGTTGCGTATATGAAATATTACTATAAAAATGTCTGGAACTATAGAACTCCGCTTAAAAGGAAAGCCGCTGCCTCTACCTCCTATACCTCTACTTCCCGCGCCTCTGCCTCCTACTATTTAGTTAATAGCCCTTATATACTAAGGAAAGGCGCAGACAATAGAGGTCATCCTTAGGGCCGCCTAAAGCCACCTAGTTAATTAGCGCGTAAACATCTATTATAGTTTAATATAGGCTATTATAAACCAGGAGCATAATGTAGTTAAGGCTGCGAAAAATGCAATAGTTGAGATTAAGAAGGATAATAAGCTTAAGGGAAATTTAGGAAATAAAGATTGGGAAAACGCCTTTGTGGATATTAGAAAGCTCTCTAAGATTACCTATAAGATTAATAAGATTAAGGCGGTATAAAATACAATTAAAAAGGAGTAGGGAGAGGAACTTTTAGAAGGTCCCTGCAAGCTCTTCTATATATATTACATACTAAAAAGCATCCGTATCTTTATTAATTAGGTAAAAAGAAGTTAGATCTCCAGAAAAGATGCGTTAGAAATAATTAATAATGCAATACTAAGCCGCCTAAAACTCTTAAAGGCTAGGATCTTAAGGACCCTATACCTAATACTCTTAGACTTTCTTACCGCCTATAAATTTAGATCGGTAGTTAATAAGGAGTTAATTAAGAAATAGAAGCTTATTTGTTATCTAAGCCAGGGCTATAAGCTTTTAGTGCTAGCCTTAACTATTAAAACTAAAGAGGAATCTGTACCAGAGCCAGTTACTCTAGCGCCTCTACTGTTACCTTTTAAGGAGGTTAAAGGCTTAAACGCAAGAATGCTGTATAGCTTGTTTTTGTTTAGAGGTAAGGTACCTAAAGCGCAAGGAGAAGACTCTAAATTTGATAAATCTATGTCTTTAGAGGATAACTTCGTCACTAGCTCCCTATAGAAACGTAGGGCTAAAAAAGCTTCTAAGAAATTCCTAAAAAAGAAGCTAAAGATAGGACCTGTAAAACCTCTGGCTTTTAGTAAAGCTAATAGGCAGAAGGGAAAAGCAGTAATAATTGCTAAAGGAAAGGTAATTGTTAGGAAAGCACAGCCAAAGTAGAAAATAAAATACTTGTGTTATTCTAAAATGCCAGCTAAATTAATTAAGGCCCTTAATTTCAAAAAAGAGCTAGAAGACGATATCTTTTCTATCTTGCACTAATTTATTATAGCCTAGCAGGGAAATGGAATAGAAGTCCGCGTATTATATTAGATGCATCTTTAGAAAATGGCAGGGTTATTAGGATTAGATGCCAGCGTTTCTTCTACTAATTTATATTTACGAATCTGCTCAGTCTCTAAAAACTATAATACTGTTGACATTCTCCGGACGGCTAAAAGCTCCTATTTTTAGTTTAAAAAGAATAGTCGCCTAAAGTATGTAAATGATAACCTTAAAATTTATATATATTCTGCTGTACAGCCTAGCGATTATCCAGTTAACCGCGTAGGATTAAAAAAGCTTATATTGGGCTTAAAAGGGGAACTTAAATAGGACCTACTCGGAATCCACTATACCGATTTATTTAAATGGTGGGAAGATATTAGAATTCTAGGCATTTTTAAGGAAGAGTTTAATATATACGCGCACTATTTGCAAAAGACTACTAAGGAAGAGAAAGATGGTATCCTCCGGACCATATATCATTCCTTGCTATAATAGGTGGTTTGTATAGATCTGGAGCACTATAGACATACCGTAGCTTTATATACCGATAATGCTACTTATTTTATTATATATCTAAGCTACGCGCTCTGGTTTCTTAATAGCTATCTTCCTAAAAAACGGAACTTAGAAATTGATCTTCTCCGGGTATATAAAGGAGGGCTAAATTCTAGAGACAGCTAGCTTTATTCTTGTGTTTCCTTAATTAAGGAGGGGAGTTAGTCTTATATAGAACTCCTACCTAGAATACATTGGTATATACCAGAATAGATAGATTTGCTTTAAGAGCGCGGAGAACTTAATAGTAGGGGGCGTATTAAGAATATGGAGACGGCCTAGACTAAGGCTAATGCTAAGAAATTTAAGCTTAACTAGATACCTATTACGTTAAAAACTAGAGAAGTATGGTTTATAAAAGCTACTGTTGTATAAGAAGCATCTTAAGCAATATTAAGCCACTTAATTGTTACTTTAGACTTAATCGCAATCCTACCAAATACTGGGAAATTAGAAATCCCTAGGCTTAAGAGCTAGTAGGAGGTTATATAGATAAATCTAACTGGTTTTCCCTTAGCATTAACTCCTACTAGCGAACCTGTTACTAGTATTCCTCTATATAAATTCCTGGCCTATATATAACTGTAGGCAAAGAGTGCCCTTTTAAATGCTTTAGTTAGAAGACTTTTATAGGATAATCTTTAAGTAAGGGCAGAACAGTAGGTAATCCTAGATCCTACCTTAAATAATAAATACAAAACATTTCGGGAAAGATATAGGGCGTGTATTACTGAGGCTATTTGTAACAGTTTTAAAGAGCTTACGGAATTTAAACGAGAGGTATTTAGGGCGAGGTCTTACTTTTTAGTAAAAGAATAAGGCTATAGGTGTCCCGCAGATAACTTAGAATACCCTAAAGACCTAAGTTTAAATCTAGAAAATGAGGGTATGACTTTTAGCGCTCCCCTATTAACTAAGTATAGTTCTAAAGGCTATACTAAAGGTGAGGATGGGGCTATTACACCTTAAGGCGCTAGGACTACCGCTCTAAACCTTAGTCCTGATATCTTTAATAATAAAGTAGTGCCTATAGAGATTAACCGTAAACTAAAGGATCTAAGTAAGCCTGAGGGAAATAGCCTCCGGGATGCTGCCCCTAAATAATTATTAACGGTTATTAGTACCTTAGAAGACACTAATAAACTAGCAGCATTATACCGCCCAACGCCTTTACCAATTTTAGAAAGGGGTGCTGCTTTAGGAGAGTAGGCAATTAATTCTAGCGTTCTATAATCTCTTGCGTAAAAGACGATCTAAGCAAAAACAGCTACTGCTTGGGAAAGAGTATCTTTAAGCCTCTAGGCTAATGCTGTTAATATATAAGAGGATATAAGTATAGAACTTAAAGCAGAAGGTATTACGGATAGGAATAATGTGGAAGAAGTAGAGGCGATAATTAAGGAGGGAGTGTAGGCAGCTTTAGAGAAGTTAAAGGAGCGTTAGGCGTTAAGGTGTCTTCTTTTTTAGGGTATTTATTACCTACTAAGGGAGATATAAGGAAACGTTGGGGGACAACCTTTTAGGTAGGGGAGGTAATGTAGTGGTGTTAAATGCCCCTTAGTTATTTTGGTTCGTTTTCTTATCATATATATAAGGCTTAGGGTTATATATTACAGAAGGAGCTTAGGTTTTAACCTTACTTTGCCTTAACTTAATACAATTTCTCCTCTACCCTTTATTAATCAATAACTTCTCTAGTATAACTTAAGTTATTCCATTCTTTTATTTATAATGCTTAATTAAGTATTACCTTTTAGTGTTAGGCTTTGCCCTTTTATACTGCCTATAACGGCAATAATATTAATCCGGCTATAAAGCTAAAGCTTCCTATATACCACTATATATATATTAAACAGCTTATTAATAATAGGGCTTAGCGGAATATATATAGGGTGCAAAAATATTATTAGAATAGTAATAGCTTACCTTCCTTTTATAACCGCGATAATAACTAAAGCCTCTTTCTCTTCCTTATATCTAGTGTATTCTAAATATATTGTATATTTAGGCTTTATAAGCTTAATAGGCTATATCTTATAGGTAATAGCACCTAAGTATTACGCAGAGGAGGCTAACGTGGGGGTAGGCTTAAAGAGAGTCGTGGTTATATAGCGGATACGGTAGCAACTAATATAGCTTAACTAGTAGTAGCGGTAGATATAGCAGCATTAAATAGGGAGTTAATTAATAAAGTTTAACTCTGGCTCAGCGTTGGATTAATACTAGAAATCCTAAATATTGCATCTATACCCTATAAAGAAGGGTGTAGTATATAATTATATTTAAGACCAGCCGCACGTAGCTCCTGCTATAGACTTTTAGATAGTAGATCTGCGTGCTCCTATTTGTTTATATAATTATTAAGGTGTTCACGCGTAGTAATTAGGTGGAATTGATATACTATTTAATATAGCATAATATATAGAACGGCAATAGTGTAATATATTAGAAATAGAGCAGATTTACTAATAGCTATAGGTACTGCTGATGTCTAAGCCTATATCTAAAGTCTCTTAAGGATATAATTCTTTTTAGTATCTAGATTTGCCCCCTTCTTATTATATATTTTACATTTAGGCGTTTTTAACTAAAGGGAGTTATTGCAGTGACTATATCAGGAGTCTTTATTAGTATTTATAGTAATTAAAGTGTTAGGCTCGGCAAAATACTTATATAGTGTTTCCTTAATATACTTATAATCGTTATATAGCTGGAAAAACTTATCTTTTATCTCTATACGCTTCTGCTTATCTTCCTTTTTACCTCCCTGCTTTAACTAGATAGTGTTATTAGCTAATAAGTCGTCTAAGTTTATAGAATTAACTAATAGTAATCGGGATCCGCGTAATAGTAATAGTTAAAAGGTAGAAAAAGGGTGGGATAATAGTGCGTAGGACTATTGCTATTAGTAAGTATTTAAACGGTATACTGCCTTCGGCTTTAGCTATAGGAGTAGGTCTTGTTTACTAAAGCACCAGTGTTTAAATAGAAAGATTACTTTAGCCCTTCTACCATCGCGACTAGCTTAACCACCACGCTATAGAAGAGGAGAGAAATGTTATTTAGGCGCTAGTATTATATATATAACCGCTCTGCAGATATCTAGAAGATTAACACTAAGCCTAATAGCCTCTATAGCAAAAATAATTTAAATCTTAAAAAATTCTACCGGTTTCCTAAACTTATCTAGAATTAACTTTTTGCTAAATAATAAGGTTGTTCAATAGAATACGGCCATAATTAAGTGGGTGATATTCTTAGTATATTAAGCTAGATATAGCTACTATAGGTACTTAGATATGCTTCTATACGCCTCTATAGCTTAGGCTCTAGTGTTAAAGAATATAATAGTCTTTAGAATCTTATACGGAGTAGCTAAGCGGCTCCCTCCCTAAAAGACGGTAGGATTAATATATGTTTTAATAGTTAGAGAATTAACAGCCTTATTAAGAAGGAAGCGGAGCGAGGTATATTTAGCAATTGTATCCTTTAGTATCTAGCTAAGATAAAAGATAAGCTCTCTGCGGGAAATAGAAGTCTGCTTAAGGTATATATTAGTATTATTAAAGCCTAAGGACTTCTTTACCGTTTCTAATGTTTCTAGATTAAAAGTTGTAGAATAGGCAAACCATAGAACCGAGCTTCCAATTAGATTGCGTATATAGCGTAGCTGCGCATACTTAGGGCGAAACTTCTTGCCCTATTGTATAACAAGATGAGCTTTATTAACAATAACTAAGGCCAATTACTTCTTAAACTTGGGGTCTTTAAGCAGATCTTAGAAAGATGGTATACTAGCAAGCTTAGGACTAATAAAGATATAGGTATATAGGCCGGATCTTACATTCTTAAGCGCTTTATTTATATCCTTAACGTCGGCATTAAGGAGTAGCGTATTACCACTAATCTGATTAACCTTTTAAACTTACTCTTTTACAATCTCATTTAAAGGAAGAAACACTAGCGATATAGTATTTTTACAAAGGATTAAAATTACTTATATAATAAGGCTTTTACTAAAGCCGGTTTGTGTAATAAGGATAACGTTAATACAATTATAGATTAGCCTCCGAATATAGGTTACCTACTTATTTTTTATATAGAATTTGTCGCCGTATAGCAGTGATATAGTACCTTAAATTGCGTTATTTCGTGCTTAAGTTATTATATTAGGCTTCTTCTTATCTTAGATTTTTCTCTAAGCTCTAGCTACGCGTATCTTTAGTATATCCTAACTGGCCAAGCTAGTAGAGAGTTAAGGTATATCCTAGCTGGCTAAGCTAGTAGAGAGTTAAGATATTTGTAGATCTATCCGCAGTAACTAAGGGGCTTTATTATCTGCTACTGGTGACTAAGACGCCTTGTTATTAGAGCGTTGCTTTTTAAAGACGTTTACTGCACTAATAGTATTATTTACTACCTCGCTAGTAGTACGAGGATAGTTATGTACTATACTAGGCGTATATCTAGCTCTTAGCCTCCTTATTAAGGCCTTTAATTATTTCTTTATACTAAACGGCGCTATATAGCTTATTAGTAAATATAGAGTTGATATGGGGTTCGCAGGTTAATGTTTGGGTGGTGTAGGTAGCGGAGGAGTAATAAAGCAGGTAATAAGGCACAGAATTAATCTAGATACAATATATTAGCTATTTGGGTGTTTATTTACTATAAATATTAATATAGGAGGTTAAACGTTAAGGATTGGTAATGGTTGATGGCTCTGGCTGAATATTTACTGTTTTGGCGGTAATATTTAAGGCAAAACGTAGCGGTAACCACCAGGCCGTTTGTAATAATTTTGGCAGTGTTAGAATTACCCTGTAAAGTTCTAGAACGTAACGTTTGCTAATTGTTTATAAAGATATTGGTTTATTATTGATTGGTAGCTAAAAAAATAGTATAGCGCGTGAGTTTATATAAGAATTATATATAAATCGGCGCGAGGGACTAATAAATTTCCAAACTGTGTACCAGACGACAACAACATAAGATGATTAATCTGTTATGTAAGCAGCTTATAATTGGCTGATTGTCTGGGACCGAGATAAGTCGGAAGGCAAGGTTGGAATGCTGATGTAACAACCTAGAATACGCACGCAAATATGCCAAGACGAGGCTAGTTAGACATTCTTTTGTCATCAACTCGCCCGACTTGCCGACCAACGACTGAAGCATCCAAGAAGGGATACCTACAGTCCTACCACCACCACCAATAGCTCCGACTGTGTGCGCATCGCCGCAGCCCTTACCATGGCGGGCCACAACAACTGTATGCACCCATTGACTATCACTCCATCTTTTGCGCTTCGAGAACAGGACAGCTAACGTCTCTGAACTTATAGCTCTCAATATGGACCCGGCGTTGGTCAAATACGCCAGTATGATGGCCCTGCGCTTGTCCTCTTGCCCTTAGCAACTGTATATTAATCCATGTGGCTTCTGGTGTATAGACATGTATGTCAATCGACACAAGTACTTCCGGTGGACACCCCGAACTGCCTGGTTAACCTTCGCCTACGTCGTTGCTATTCCAAGCGTTTTTGGTTATATGGCATATACTACCGATGTGAGTGGGCGTATATTTGTTTTTCATGAATAGCTGGAGGCCTTGCTCACGGTGTTTCTCATGGTTTCGGACTGCACAAAGGCTGTCGCACCCACCGTCCAACCTTTCCATTCCTTCAGATCATTATAATCACAACCAAGTCGAACATATTTCATTTTACAGGGGGCATTGGAATTTCTGGGATGTTTTGGCCAAGTTCTATTGCAGAATTGTATGCGAGAGGTTCTCTGGTTCGCGTGACTGACATTATTCCTTTTTAGGGTAAATGGGATTTCCGCGGCAAGCGAAGGGGGGATACTATTGCAGAGTTTTGAGAAATGTGTCAATAGAGCGCGGCAGGGCATTACCGTTGCGGGCTTGTCGAAGAAGTTCCTTTGTTGATATGGTCGGAAGCGGTGCACCTGTATATATATCCTAAGAAGTGCAATAGAGCATCAGCTACCACACATTCCAATAAAGCACTGAAAGCTACATAGCCGTTGAGAGCGTCTGAGCTAAAGGGTCAATCCGATTACACATTGATTTCTGTAATGCAAAAGCGAGATGACAATTAACGCATCAACATACTCTGGTGCTCGGTGATTTGATACCGCCGCTCCTCGATATACGAGGTTGCAAAAGGAAGCAAATTGCGACCCTGCCCGCCCCCACTCAGACCTCACACCCCCACTAGCGCCGAGGTCAGGCACGACGGATCCATTTCATCCACAACTTTACAAATCATCATCAATCCCCTCAGCCCTCCTCTCTTTCAATGGCATCTCCTATGCTGTTGAGCCTTCCATGGCTTCTAGGTTACCTCAACATGTGGATACCGTCATCATAGGCACGTTGCTAATAAGACACTTCACCATTCAGCACACTCAGTATTAACTTTTCCCAGGCAACGGGCCATCCGCACTCATCCTATCCTACATTCTTCATGGCCACATTCCTTACTACGTAGGGGCCCATCATGATACTATCCTCGATTCAAAGCTATCGACGCGCCCGAATCTGCTTAACTCGACTCCAGATTTATACGCCCACTTCCAGTCTTCCCTCCGCTACTCTACCCAGGCACTCCCGATCAATACTCTTTTAGATACTCTCCTACGGCCAAATGCAGATACGGAAATCAACCCAAAGTCCTGTATAAAATGGGAATATGCGCTTGAGAAGGCCGTATCGCATATTGCAATCGGCAACTCTCCGCACGCCGGAGGGCAATGGGCGGAAAGCCCGGTCCGGGCAAGCCGAGACATTGGGACTCTAAGCTATGCAGAGATGTTGTCGCTTCCAGGGTATTCGTACTCGGATCACTATGCCGCGATACGGAGGGAACCTATGCCTGACTTCGTGAGACCTACGCGGTCAGAAGTGGCCGAATACTTCAAGGCTTATCCTGCCGCTGTCGGAATATCGGATGCAATTCATACCTCCATCCACGCTGACCGTGTCTCCAGAACTGCGGATGGATTATTTATTGGGTCTCACGGTATACATTGTAAGCACCTCGTTTTGGCGTCTGGAATCTTCACGGCCAATATCCCGCCACCGCCGCTTCTTGCGCCTCTTGCAGGACAGGATTCTATAACAGAACCGTTATTAGTAATAGGCTCAGGCTTTTCGGCCGCAGATGTTATCATATCAACACCACCAAATCGCAAAATCATTCACATATTTCAGTGGAATCCCGAAGAGCGTCCTTCACCGCTTCGAGGCTGTCATCACACAGCCTACCCGGAATATGCAACCATCCACCGACAGATGAAACTAGCTGCCATATCATCTAGCAAGAGAGCACCCGCAAAATCACCCCTGATGCGAAGGAAATCAAATCCGTTCTTCAATTACCGCGACTGGGAGAGTATCTATGAGGGCCTGCCAAATGCCGAGATCTTAGATGTGACCACGGATGCCGAGAAAAGCATCGTCCAAGTACGACTGGAATCTGGCGACGTTATCGAAAGGACTGTTGGCCATCTGGAGTACGTTGTTGGCCGGCGCGGTTCGCTAGACTATCTCGACCCAGAACTGCGGAACGAGGTTCTTGGAGACGGACCTCTGGACACACCCGGCACCGAAGACCAAGCATCGACCCTGATATCCGGCCGCACTCTCCGCGCCAAAGCTGAAGCCGACCTCGAAGTCGCGCCGAACGTCTTCATCACAGGGAGCCTCGCGGGCGACTCGCTGGTCCGGCATGCCGTAGGCGGATGCGTCTACGCCGCCGGCCACATCCTCGACCCAGCGAGGCGATCCACGGGAAAGGCCAGCCCGGACAGCGCAAGCACGCCCGCACGCCTCTCCCCCTCCGCGTCCAGCTCCGGCACCCCGACCATCCGCGCGAACGGCTCCGCGCACCAGGACCTGCACCTCGACCGCCGCGAACTGACGCGCGCCATCGACATCGCGAGCGCGGAGAACAGGACCTGGGAGGACTCGGGCTGGTGGGGGAGTGGGTGGCGTATCACGTAGCCGGCCCCCGGGTCCTGGAATGCTTGGTTGCTTATAATTGTTGTGGTTAGATTTGGTTGAGGTTATACATACAAATTGCATGTCGGTTTTCTCCCTTCGGGCGGTTAGCTTTGTAGTAAGAATGAAGTGGTCTAGATGGCTTAGTTTCTGCAGGAACATCGCCCTCAAGAACGCTCGTAATTCGGATCTATTCATCTGCTTGTTTGAGTTCCTATATTGGTATTTTGAACTGTTTTGAAGCATATAGGACTGTATGACCCTACCGCATGGCCATAGACACAACCTCAACGGAAGCGAAGCCAAAGTGGAAAGCCCTTCTACAGCGTGGACCTTTCACATCCCGGCATCCACATCTTAAGCTTCGAAAGGAGTGGATACCCAGAGAGGGTACGCAGGACAGAGTGAGCGTCAGGGGAGGGAATGGCTCAGGAAAGGCGGCGGTTGATGACCAAGAACAGCGACGAGTTCTCAAAGCAAATGCGCCACGCCCCGCCATTTTGATTCGTCATAATATGTACATATATACCCGTCGATATCCTTGATCACCCTGGCTATCTCCTAAAGCTCTAGGCAGCATTATCCTGCCGTATGATGAGTTACTTTTATATCGCCAATGCATCTCTCGCTATCGGATGGTTCCAGCCCCTCCTAAAAAGTCATGCATTTGCCATTATATCGAGTCCGATTACCATGATTCTGAAGCCTGAACCTGGCAATTCTGTCTCTCATGACGGTTGGAACCCCCAAAAAAACGCCGACGCTAAATGCTTGCAGTGGTAGAAAACGGAAAGAAGAAATCAAGTACGCAGAACCTGCGAAAACCGCGCGAGGGACAAGGTAGAAAGCCAATGGTGCGGATATGCGGAGGGTGTACGGTTGATAAAGCGACACGATGTGGCATTCGTTGCGGCACTCAGAGCACCGCTTCTCCCAGATACCCAAATTCGCTCATGAGGTGCTCTAGCTGGCTCACAGCCGGGTCCGCCTCCGCGTTAATCTGCGATTCGGACGGAATGGAGTTCCCGAAATTCGATAACATTGTTGGAGGCTTCGCACGCGCGCCATCTGAGGCGGATTGGTCGTCTGGGAGACTGTAGCCGTGGAAGCGGTCCAAAAGTCCGAAGCACGCGGCATGTCTACGTGGCGCGCTCTCGGGACGTTTTATATCTATCTTGAAAAAGTCTGGTCCAAGTGGCGACTCCAGGAGTTTACGCGATTCGGCAGCAGCAGATTCATGACGGTCGGAAGGGTCATTTAAATGTTCATTTTCTCGACCTTCACCGTCAACGTGATAGAAAATGTCAATTCCAGTAGCAAATTGGTCCGACAAACGCTCGGGGGTGTCGATATCACTAGAACTTGTCGTCAAGCAACTGAAGGTTGGGGAATTAACCCCGTCTCCGTCTAGAGATGGTGAGGTGGGCGCTGCAGATGTATTGGCCCATAACGAGATATTACTGCTTAGTTCGGTCTGGGTCATCTGCTCATCTTTCATGAGATTGGCACCGTCTACCTCGGACGTCTCCACCTGGCAAAACAGTGGCTCTGGGACGAGGTAAGATGGTAGTGCTGGAAGGTCTTTATCAAGCAGTGGTTTTGATTGTTTGGCTGGGTCAAGATCATCTTTCTGACATGAAGGCGGACGTTGGGTATCGATAGAGTGTGACGGCACGAGTGGTGAGAGACTTGGCTGTGCCACTTCTGCAGCAGCCTCATCCTCATTCTTTACCTCCTTGATCTCTTCGGGGATCTGCATAGGCTCGTCAAATATGACAGCGTGTCTAAGAGGCGAGGGCTCTCTAACCCTTCCAATCGACAGCGATCTTCGATGATAAATTGTTTCTGACCGGCTCGGGCTGCGTGCTCTCCGTGGAGAATTTGTACGCCTTCTTCCTACTGATGACGTTCTCTCACGACCTAATACAAACTCCAGCCTGATTGACGATAAGGATGTCTGTGACTGGTCTCTCTTCACGGGGGGTTGTACTCCTTGTATAGACTCATTTGAGAAGCTGAGATCGATTTCAGCGTCAACAGGATGGCATCGCAGAGGTGAGAATCCGTGACCTTTGACAGCCATTTGGGAGATTGGTGACGACAACGATGGGTTTGGAAACCCGTTCGTTTTCAGTGGAATGAGATTTCGACGTTCACTCGTAGAACCGATAAGTATTGGAGGACTAATCTGGAGCTCTCTCACATTTCGAGCGTGCCTGCTACGACCACGTTCGTTTTCAGCGGATGCAGGTCTTCTGAACTTGCTAGTGTCCAGCGAGGTTGCAGACTTCTCATTGGTGCCTGTGAGATCTAGAAAAGCAGTCTTCAGAGTAGAAGATGTCGAACTCGCAGCAGATTTAATTTTCCGTTCATGATGAGATGACCCTAAACGCAATTGAACCTTGGAGTCATTGTTTGCTGATAGAGGATGAGAAGTCACGGTTATTGTAGAATCTCCTATGCCGGGATGAGAGTGCTTCCTGAAGTGCTCATAGCTACGGGAGCCACTAGGCTTTGGCAAACGAGGAATTGGAGCTGGCCTTGGTGTCAAGTATTTGTCTTCCGGGTCGAGTGTATGGATTCCAGATGAAATTGAACTGGCGGAGTTGCTTCTGCTTCTTGATTCGAAGGGTACTTCAAGTACATTCAAGCGCTGTCCAGGGAGTAAAGGGCAAAATGTTGTAGATGGTTGAGTAGAGTCATGATACTCATTACCATCTATCCTGTACTGTAAGGGTCCGACGTAAATCAGTGCGTGCTATATCAATAATTGGCCTGGTATACTTACGTAGTACCAGTACGTGCCACCCATCTTCAAGCCACCACTCCTCTTTTGGCCAAGGTTGTTGAGATCGCCATCGCATATTATATCTTTGAAGCTGTAGCAACCTGACCAAAAACATGAACCTTTTCGAAGATCTCGCTTCATGGGATATGACTTGGCAAAGTTATCCCAAGATCCAAGGAGTTCGACGGTCCGAGCAGCAGCTGGGGATTCACTATCCAAAAATCCACAGGTTAGTAGGATGGCGTAAGTTGGCTGCGGGCGAACATACAACAAGAACGTTACAAGCGTGGTGGTCCCCATAGTAAATGCGTTAATTGTTAGTGCGAGTATGAAAAGCCACCGATATGTTTGAAATAATTCGAATATCCCACAAGTCAAGGCAAGCCAAGGTTCCGGAGCCAGCCCGTATGATAACAATTATTCCCAGAGTATCTAATCAAAGAACGAGAGACATGGTGAAGAGACTAGATAGGTACATTAGTTAGATCATTTATTTAGCAATTATTGGTACAAACCTGAGGCAATAGAAGCAATAGCTTAGCAATGAAAGGCGGGCGTGATATTTTTTTGTTTAAAAAAGGCTATGGAACGTTTGGGTATATAGCCTGACGGTAAGCCAGGCTATTTTCGAGGCTGAGTTCTTGACAGCTGGTTCTTGAAACGTCAAGACATTGAGCATGGACGGTCCTGAACAATTGTGTCCTTTTCAACCGCGGTTGAAAATAACCTCCAATCCTTCAGCCTTAAACGCAGACACGATGTTCAAGGTGTAGGGTTAGGCGCCGGGAAGGGTCAGTACTCGTAACCACACAGGGAGGCTTTGATGAATGAGATGGCATAGACTAAGCGCGTAATCAAGCAGGGGTTTAAGAGGTGAAATGCAAAGGGAGAAAACAAAGCAAGAGAAGAAAAGAGAAGCAATTAAGAAAGGGTAGGTGTGTTACTCGGTGGTGGAATGGCGCTAGGTGGAGAGAGCGAACGCTTGGGCGAGCTGAAGGTAGCAGCTTCGTTCCAAGAGAAAAAGGATGGAAGGCTCTGCTGATGAAACTGTGGAAAGAGATATTTGGAGCCGAAGCCTCAAACAGTGGCTGGAAGCTAAAATACAAGCAGCAGTTACCAGACTCCCAGAGCCTACTTCGTTGGTTCATCTTGATCATCACCATGCATCGTCATCCCGCAGGCGCGCCGTGAGGGTCTGGCGTATTGGAGGCGTTGGAGCTGCCCTTCATTTTGCTTCATCCGCTTCATGTCCGAGCCCAAACCCTTAGGCCAGTTGTCCTGAATCCCGCGCCACCCCCAGCCATGGCTCAGCTGCGTCAGCTGCTGATTCGGAGAAGACTGCTGGACTGTAAGACTGCGAGAGTGCTGTGCGCACAGCAGCACGCAGACGACTGCGGACTGCTGACTGTGGACTGCGGACTGCGGTGAGCTTTGCACGTTCCTCTATTGAACAACTTGGATTGGACTGTAATTGGGACTGCAGGGGCTCTCGATAGCGAAAAGACCAAGCGATGTTTTGGTTGTCGATTAGAGATTCCAAGATTAGAGCTACCATGTCGCCCTGTCTATCGCTCGTTCATCCAAACAGGGATGAGCACACCGAAACCAGTTTGTCGACCCTTGATCTCCCCCTGCCTGGAAGAGGATTCGTAAGAGCTACAGCCAGCAAATGGCCCTTCAACTTGGCGATTCTGGGACAACGATCGGGGGGTTCGACAGTGCTGGATTTGCTGGATTTGTCAGACAGCGGTCCGGTCAGATTCCCTATCTACATAGAGTGCTAAGTTACTAGGTAATTGTAGATGCGATCTGAGCTCCGTGCATATATGCCATGATCCTGACCCATCAAGCACACATGAAATCAAGCATTGTTATCTCTGACGTGTTGACGCCTAACCCGATGCATCTTCCCCTCCGTGTCTTTCTCACTGCGAATTCGTGTCGAGAAGGTCCCGCGGCCGAAGTTAGTGGCCGCCTACAGACTTCAACTCTGACACTAGCTTCTACGAATCTTGCACAGCCAAGGTCCATGGTGCAGTCCTGGGCGTTGCACGCAGCTCTATCACATGGAAGGGTTAAGATAAACATCCTTTGCTTCATTGCTCAATAACCGCCCGGCGGCACGAAGACAAGGAGGCGGCGTAGTGTGCGGAGACTGCTTGTGCGGAGCTCAAACAGTCAGAGGCGTATTGCACGATGCAAGGCTCTCCTTGATCACACCAACGAGACTGTACAAAATTCCATGAGGTTTTTTTTTTGGGGCGGTGTTACCCAGCTAATTTCCTTGACCTTCAGTACCAGACCTTTCCTGCAACCAAACTGTTGCTTCTTCTTCGATCGCAAAGTGGACAGTGCTCAAAAACCATGACGAAACCACTGCCCTATGCGAGAGGCCATGGTTCTTCACATTCATGAACTTCATAAATAAATTCATACCTAAACATAAATCACTCTACAATTCAGGACAGCCTGTATGAGCTCCAGTGTCCCCCCTCCCCCTGTGCAACACACAGCAATTTCGGTAATCACTAGTCAAGTGCACCATCCAACGTAGATACTGTGCGCTTGGCAAAAGAGCCGTGCACCCGCAGAAAGGCAAAGCCTTTAGTTTTTTTCAGCTTAATTATAAGAGTTAAACTTGAAATTCTCTAGTGCGTACAAAGCGAAATGGCTATGTGTTGTGCGCGCACGTGGACACTGGAGCTCGCGCGAGCTGGAGCACATCTCTCATCCCTGAGAAAGGCGTACGCGCAGGCGAACCAACCAGAGTCTTGGCGAAATAAAGCTGTGGATTTGATCAACGAATTAAGGCTCTAAATCATTATATTAAAGCTCAAACTTGATATATGATTAATTCTATTGTGCCCCAATTGGGCTGAGGTGTTCCTGCCAGCAAGGCTAGGGGTGTATTGCATACAGATACTACGTTAATATTTCGGTGTTCGCGCACGGGCCTCATTTGGTGTACGGGATACAGTACCTAGTTGTACAAACTCGTCGTACAGATCCTTAACAATCCAGCACCTCAGCCCACAATCTCGGAAGTCCCGACTATGTCATTTCCAGGCGCAAACAAAGCGTGGCGGCATACAGACGTTTTACGTGGAACAGCCCATGTATGACTTGATGACCATGTTTGGCATGTCTTCCATTAACCACGCCGATATTTCCCACGTTGTGTCTGGACCCTCGGGATTGCGTGGTATGTCAGTGCGCTAGCTCTTTCCGGATCATCATAGAGAATAATGAGCCTAATGCTCTTCAGCTCAAAATTTTTGTTTTCGTTTTATTGAGATTATAGTGCCCAGGATTTCAGCCGCACCGGAATGTGGTGCTCGTTCCTAGCCTCACTGAAAGCTAGTCTTCAAAACCCCCGGCATCCGATTCTCTAAATCCAGGATCATTTGCCCGAAGAGTCCGTTGGCCCACGAAAACCATTGCCTGGTCCAATCATTCATATTCCAACTGTTCACGCTCTCATGCACCAGGCCCAACCCATCCGTGCTCCCAAGAATCGATTTGAGCTGCTCTACAATCTCGCCCCCGTCGTTGCTCGTCAGAATTCTCACGATGCTTGCCATAGGCCAGGCGTAGCCAGGTCCGTCATGTGGACCACCAACTGCGCTAAGAACCGGGCCGCGCATAAAGTAAGGATTATCACTGCTCAGGATTAGGGCGCGCGTGTTCTGGTATGTTTGGGAAGAAGAGGAAAGATAAGAAAGGAGAGGCGCAGAAAGAAGAGATGGAATGTTAGCGTCATCCATTATCGTTTGGCTTCCATATCCATCAATCTCATAAGCATAGATCTGGCCATATTTCGGATGATTGACGACGCCATGCGCCTCGACCGCCGCATGTAGGCTGCCTGAAAGGTCTTCCATTTTCGTCGCAAGGGCCATAGAGGCCGAAGTATTTAGCTGCGCCATGATTTTCGACGTTGCTGCAAGGTAGGATGAGAACATCATGTTTGCAGGGATGAAGAGTTGGTATATGGTTGAGTCATCAGAAGGCCGGAAGGCACTTCTGATCAAGCCGGTCCCGTTCTGCGTCGGGTTTCCCAATCCATTATTCTCAAGCGTTTCCGATGCACGTGTCGTCTGCCGAGTAAACGTGTATGGGCTGGTGAGAACGGAACCATTGGCAGCGTAGGTTGGTGTCATCATCGCGTCTGCAACATTGAGAATTGTGGCTATTGCGTCAACCCATGAATATTTTGCGAAGAAAGAGATATCCTGGGTCGCGCTGTAGTAGTTCGAGGAGACTTCGAGAAAGGCTGCTAGGGAGTCGAGCTCATACTTGCATTCGAACACTCTTTGATTGTCGTATTGTGGGGTGACCGTGTCCTGACTTGCCGCACCGTTTGTTGCAGGCGCAATACCCGATTCGGCTGGAGGCTGGAAAGAGTTGCAGTAAGGTGAGGTAAGGAGATATCGCGCTTGGAGATTGATAACTCCACGGTACAGTGAGGCAATGGAATCTGGCGACGAAGAAGCGCTCAACAGCGGGAGATATGATTGCATTTGGTTCGCCGAATCACGCAGCCACATGGCATCAATATCTCCTGTTATCACAAAAGTGAGCTCCTCGTCCGTACCGTTAGCATAGCCCTTCCATTTGATCGCAGTGTCGAGGGTATTTGGATAGGCATTTTCGAAGAGTCGATACAGGTCTGGGTCACTGATTGCAGCTTGCATGCGGGTTATTGTATCCTCGACGCCTTGTGAGACAAATGTCCTGCACTTGGGTGCTGGACGCTGGTACGAGAGGTTATATTTGCCCGAGGAGAATGGCGCGTGATTCTGGGTTGAGTACTGTGCATAATCCGGACATGCCGCAGACACCAGAAGAGGGACGGCTAGAGAGGGGAAGAGCAAAGAAGCTACCCGCATGTTGACTGACTCACTAGACTGAGCTGGAAGATTATTCAAGAACTAACATGCAGTGACGTTGGAAAAGTGAGGAAATGCACGATTTTGTAAAGCCGTCGGTCCAGGTGAACTGGGGGATTGCCCATGTGCTCTGACCGGCAGGTTACCTTCCATATTACCTACCCTGCTGTTGATCCCGTGAGAAGATCATGGGAATGTAACAATGAAGGGAAGCTATCGACAGAGCCGCATTCTGCCCTCACCTATTCCTTCGACATTATTGCTTGAAAAGATCTGCTTTGGTGCTAGTGGCAGGCCGCTGCTGCTCTAGGCTTCAGAGTACTACTACAACAAGTTGGCTAGAGTAGTCTGGCGTGGCTGGCATACAGCTGATTCCGAGCAGTGGTTCAGCATTCAGCGAGTAGAGGAGGGTGGATTTGAGCGGCTGACAAGAGAGGGACAGGGGAGAGACAGGGGAGGGACAGGGGAGATACAGGAGAGATACACATCGATGTGGTGGCTGCGGGAAGAACCCCGCCTTTCGTCCCCGCCTCAGCCATCATCTCATCGGCGCAACTTGGGCTTGCAGGACTTACTGCACAAGCATTCGGCCAGCCTGCAGCGGGCTTGTGGCTCCCGACTGCAGTAGTGAGGTTCTTCGGAGGCTACAACACCAGCCAACCTCGTAGCCACCAGCCTCGCAGCCTCGCACCACAATACGTGGCAGTCTTTTACTGCGAATTTCGCGCATGCCTAATTATTGGCCAATTAGCTCACTCAAATTCGTAGAGCGTACTCGAATTAGCAGAGAATTAGCCGTGAGTCAGTACTTGTGATCAAGAATATGTAACTAGTCGGGAAGATCTACACCAACCAAAAGCTCGAACCCATCCCCAGTGGTGATCGCACGTCTTCATCCCCTTTTTGAATTGCCATGGGAAAGATAATTCACAGTTGAATGAGCGGATGTGCTGACCTTCAGCTCCAGGGTGCTTAATGTGAGCAGGATAGGAAACTGTGTCGTAAACTTATACGAGCAGTGATCTTGTTGTGCCACGGACTGCCTGGACAGGGCTCGCTATGGCAGATGCCTTACGTATAAAATCGGTTATTGCGTCCCATAATTGCAGGGAACAAGAATCCATATGTCCTTCGTTCTACCTAATTCTCAAGTCCTTTCCTCTTCCACTTTCAAAACTCTCATTATAAATCTCCAACTCGATTAAAACTACACTTCTTAACCCACCATGTGCTACATTGGCAATATCCTCACTACGGCAGCGTTCTCTCTGCCTACAGTGCTAGGCTACCCGCAAGAGTCGCCCCCCATGCCAAACATCTACACGCGAACTGCCTACCCACACGGGAACGCCGTCTACGATGGCCTGAAAGTCAATTTCGCAGACCCTCTCAACTTCTTCCAAGAACAAGCTGCCCAATTCCGCTCTAAGTCCTCCTTCAAGCTATTCCAGCGGCACAGAAACCATTTTCGCCAGGAGTCTATACCCAGTAGGCTTCCCACTCACCCGGCATAACTCTATCTACTGATGTACTCGTCAGATGTCTGAAGTCCCGGGTTAGCCAAGGCCTCTACGTCGACTTCGACGGTGCTATCCTCATCACGGTCTAGCAATCCCACTCCATTCCACCAAGCGCCTGCTGGGAGTACTAGGTCTGGACCTGGACGCCGCTACCGCTGAATTAGATGGCGTAAATCCCCCCTACAACTGCACTCCGCCGTCCGGCTTCTTTAACTTCAAAGCTCCAGACGCGCCAGTCGGATCCGAAGGCGGAATGAGAAGTTGTCCGAATCAGTATAATGCGAATGTTACGAGTCTGTATGCTGTGACACCGCACCCCAATGGGACTAACTGTGTGGAACTGTCTGGGTTGGGAACCTATAATTATAATGGCCCAAATCAACCGGTTTGGGCCTATTATTGAAATGGAGGTAATGGATCAGGCTTTGGAGCTGCTTCGGTAGTGTGAGAGGCTAACGAACGAGGACAGAGGATGATGTTGATGCACGCATGGTATGAAGGTAGCATAGTGAGTTAGAATTACAATAGGATTCACAGCGTATGAAACTAAATTATTTAGAGGTACACCAGTTCACACAAGCTCCAGATGCCACTATGGAGTGCTCAAACTTCTTCGGAAATAGCGCAGATTCTGCCCGTGTATTAATGGCTAGCCCGTCATCTCAATATCACTCTCGTCATCCTCTTCATCTGCAGCAATCTCCCCTGTCTCCGCTTCCCTCTCTCTAAAATCTAGGTCAAAGACCTTATAATGTTTCAGATCCTCTCCAACTACGCAAGCAACACGCCGGTCTTTCCTTCCGTTGACTTCTAACTTAAGTGGCACAAATCGCTCACTTGCGGGGAAGACGTGTTTGATGAATGGTTTTAACTTGACTTGCTGAGAGAGGTCAAGCAGCGTTCGTGCACCGCCCGCATGCCCATCTGGTAGTCGCATAGCATCAGGGGTTTCAGCCGTCCTTGGACTATATGATATTGGGTTATCCAAAGAATTAGATGCGGCACTGCTATATGGTAAACTAAGAATGAAAGACGCATCTACGACTGTTAGGATATGTGCATTAGAAAGTGGAAACTACGAGTGATACCTTCAGTACGGTAAAGTGCCATTAGTGAACTATCGTCAACGAACTTAATATCGACTACTTCACCACCCCCAACACTAATGCTGACAGCGTCACTTGTCCTGATAGATTTCGGTACTTCGTCAAAAACATCGTTATGGATGATACGGTGTAGGCGGACTGAATGGTTTTGAGTGAATGCGGGTGGAAACATCCCGTAGGAATGAGTAGCTTACTCTCATTTTTTCTCTCCTTCGGCACAAGGGCTACGTAAGTTGTTATGTCATTTGAGTGACCAGTTTTCTAAGGATACCAGTAAGTCTCCAAATCAAGCATAGCTTCAACCTCAAACAAACCGGGGTATACCCAGCTTACCTCAAAAACCATTCTCATATCCCTAGCGTCAGAAATATCCTCGTCTTCTAGTACTAGTCCACAATCCATACTCGTACTAGCAGCCTGCCACTTAGTAATTTGCGCGAAGAGCTCCGCACACAAGTTCTGCAAGTGCGTGTATGCATACTCTAAGCAGAGTGCTTCTTGCTTATAAGGAGCACCCTGCTTAGAAAACTCGATAGCCCGCTGAATATCCTCATAGCTTAACGTCCTGGAATCTACGGGTTCCGTAAATATATCAGCTTGGCGCTGGAGGAATGGTGTTAGATCACTCTGGGACATTGGCCCTTGTATGTATTCCAAAAGCTGTGAGTAATCCACGCCGGGATCTCGGTCCGCAGCCTCTTCGGCGGATGAAGATGTAGGATCCGTAGCTTGAACATCGATTTCGTGGCGCAGCCATTTTGAGAAGACGGCAAATTGACGCCGTTCATCTCCGGCATAGATAAGAATATTATGTCCGAGCAAGCGAAGGCACCGTATGACATCTAGAATTGCTGTGAACTCTTGGGTGGATACGTTAAATATCCAACTAGAGTCGTGATATCTAGCCAGCCCCCGTAGCGTGGTGATCACGATGCTACAACGGTCTAAGGCGGGAAGAAGGTTCTCGTGAGTGAGTTCAATAACTTTGGCATAACCTTGGGTGACAGTATGGTCCCATCTTTTATGGCCCTGCAGGCCTTTAGCCCTGTTCTCTTAAGATAAACCAGGATTACATACGCTTTCGGTCAATTCATTAACCAACCATTCTTTTATGGCTGGTGGACAATTGCCTGTCACACAAAGATGATAGAGGCTTTGAACCAGACCACCCTCACCTTTTTCTGCTAGCGTTTCCCCGATATTTCGCATGAACCTGGAGGGAAGATCTTGAGAATGAGTCCAATATGCCCGGATCTGATGCAAGCACTGATGGACATATTGAAGCAGATTCTGTAACTGCGTTGTCTTCGATGAAATCAGATGCAAGTAAATTCCTGCAGAGGAAATGAAGCGAAGAGTTAAGGGTACTAAGGCGAGTCGTATGTTCCTATTCCTACCTACGGATTCATTGGGTGCTGAACTTTGAACTAATTTCCTAGGAGTTGGTCGGAAATCAGAGTCCTTACCTGAAACTTCCATGAGAATTCCATGACTACAGCTGTATGGATGTGATGCGTGCAGCACTGGGCGACAAAACTGCAGACCCCACTGGTCAGGTACGCGGACACAGACAGCGCCCAAAGAATCATAGATGGTAGGGTTGACAGTACCATCCTCAAAACAGCGGAGAAGAACGTCAACGGCATTGTGATCTTTCAGATGGTGCGAATGGAAAATAGTATCGATGAGCGCTTGTGAAGTGAACGAACCGGGATCAGCTTGCGCCGGTCGCATGAACGGCGTTGTTGGTGGCAGCGGTATTACAGGTAGTTTAGGGAGAAGACTCTCAACATCTAGAATTGCTAGTTGGTCGGGGAGGTCAGGACGGAGGTCCAGAGTCTGCAGGTCTGGTTGCCGCTGCAGGAAATCATCAAGATTGATGTCGTCTCGGAATGAGTCCCAACTGTCGGTAGTAGGAGCCGTGTCATCCAGGCCATTTGAGTTGGCACTGGCACTTTTGCTAGGTATTCCCGTTCTCGATTTGACTGCTTGAACATCGATGAAGTTGACACCCCAGCCTAAGCAACTAACCTTGCCGCTGTACTTCTCCGGCGTATCTTTGGACTTGAAAGGATGGGGTATATCTTTCTGCAAGACCTTTCCTGTCTCCGCTGATACAATGTCTACAAGTCCATCGCCCCAGGCAACAACAATAGATTGGCCTGTATACTCTTCGTTAGCCTGCGGTTAAGGCAAAAACATTGCATGTCCGAGAGTCAAATCATTGACTCGGATTAGGGACGTTCTCTACCATTAAACTTCCAGCATATGTAATCTATTGAGCTGATTGAGTTCTTCCGCTTGTGGCTGAATGCACGTTGGCCGTTGAGTCTATAGACGTCCAGGGTTTCCTGTTCAGTGACAACAGCAATAAGATCCATCGTCGGGCAATACGCAATCAAATGAGGGCGAATGGGCTGGAGTAGGGTTTTATCGGCCTGCAGCATCATTGCTGGGGCCTCTGTGGCCTCCATGATGAGCTGAAGGCCTTCTTCTTTGCCTTTCTCTCACTGTTGGCGTTTCGTGTTTTCTAGTTGTCGAGGTCGCGTCAAGCGTTCGCTTGCTCAGTGAAAAAAATCCAGGTCCATTATTGGGCAGCTATTTGTCAGAACGAAAAGAATTGATGTGCCGACTAAAATTCTGTCACAGCCTGGCTAGGAATTTCTGCACAATTGCCTGACACTGCTCTGAATTCGCTAGCTGATGAGAATTCGTTAGCGTTCAGCAACTCTAGTGAACTACATGGCTCATTCTATCTCAAGTACCTTCATACCCTTTACCAAAATACACTTATGCGAATTTTCCCATTGTTACAGTTGAACGGGCTAGTAGCAAATATTTTCTTTTCATTAAAAAATGCTTCATTTCAAACGCTCCATCCGCGTTGATGCCTAACACACAGGACGGGAATATTTGATACAATCTCCAACTCAGGGAGTAAATACCCCTCGGAACGCCGAAATGATCAAGTCGTATACAGCACAATCAACCTGAAAACGCCTCAACCTCATAAAGGAGGCTTCGCCCGACCGAAACGCCTTCTCTTGCCTCGGATCGTGCCAGATCCAATCCATCTATCTTACGATACGCTCGACCGCCCAGCCAGCTGCGCGGTTCGTTTCCGCTAAAATCGTGGGGCGGCCCCGGACCCATATATACAGATACCGCTCTAGTCCTGACGAGAGGGTATCGGCCATTACTGCTAGACTGCGAGAACAGCGGCGAGCGCACTCGTTCACCTCTCCGCCCCTCTAGCACCACTCCTTATAACCTCCCTCTTTACCCTCATGCTCCCGCCGGCCCTCCCGTTTGCGCCTGCAACTTCCTCGTCGAAACTTGTTCTCTTCCCTCCCGTCTCTCCCTCATCAGAATCCTCAACTAAGTCGCCAAGTCCGAAGCTCTGGTTTTCGACATCATAACCGCGCATCAGGCCCTCTCGATCGCCCAGGCTGTTCCTCCCGCTCCCCGGGCCGGCTCCATAAGGACTCCTAAACCCTGCTTCGACGCTACTCCTGCGAGCCTGCATGCTTCGTCGAGTAGTAAAGCCCGCAATGCCATCCGAAGGTGGGGCGTCCGAGAATGCATTGCCTAGGCTATTTTTGCCGTCTGGGTCTTCACGTGATAGGTTGAGAAGGTAGACACCGGAGAATATTATGAGGAAGCCGCAGAGGAGGGAGATTGTGTTGACGGCAGATGTGGTGTTGAAACCGCGGAAAAGGATGAAGGAAGCAATAAGTGTGAAGGTTGTGAAGGTCACGTAGTAAAGAGGATTGACACTACTTATATTAGATCTTGTCTAACGCTCATGAGGAGAATTAGATGAAAAACATACATAGAAGTCGAGAACTGGCTCAAGGCTTTGTTGAAGTAGTTCATCTGTGTAAGAATACAAACAACGACTACGATGGCGAAAACGTAGGTTGACGGGTGAGTAAATTGATTGTTCCCTCCAAAGGTCATTTTTAACGCAATGCCGAAGGCCTTGACGGCCATGATGGAAACGGAGCCGACGGTTGAGCAGATCGAGAGGTATATGAGGGGATTTTTGCGGCCGTATTTAGGAGAAACTTTGTATATCATGACTGTTGAGAAGACTGCGACAATCGCACAGTAGAATAGGAAACCTAGGAAAGGGTTTGGTTAGCAGCGGCCTAGAAACATGTGCATGCATTGTTGCTCGGGCTGAAGGGGTGTATCACCTGGCTGTATTGCAAAGTTGAGTATTTCGTCAATTGATCCAACCTCCTTGTCCGGCGGTGCATGAAGGACTATGATTACGGAACCAATGAGGCATATGGCACAACCTATTTTGCCTAATAATCCAAGGCGCTCATGAAGGAAGTACGACCCTAATACAGAACTATGGTAATCGTCAGCATCCGGGTACCACATCCACACTATTGTCCACATACCCAATAAGAACACTCAGTGCTCCCAGCGGCGTCACTAATATCGCTGGCGCGAATGCATATGCCGCAAAATTAAACACCTCTCCAAGTACCACTGCGATAGTCAGTTAAAGGGTTCCTGAATATTAGGCGTGGATGGGCATACTCGTTACTATACCTGCCCACCAGGTGGGACTTCGTAAATACGAAAAACCATCTCCTTCAAAACCGTGATTTTCTTTAGCCTCGTTTAAACCCTATATCCACAAGCACGGTCAGTTCCTAGGTCATGCGTACTGATAAGGTGTGCGGCATGCGGATGGCTTTGCAGGCTTATTAGGTAGGGCGGCAGACCTTTTTTGTGATAACAAAACTAGTCCCTTCAATAGGTAATATTAGCATACGACATAGAGAGTGATGCAGCGCATAGTAAACTACCGATTGCCAGTGACGACGTTATAGCCAGTGCCAATCCTACATATCTGTCCTAGCATCAGCTCTGCACTCGTCGCTAGCGCGAGCCTCCAGCGTCATTATCCAGACAACGTACTTGTCTTCTAGCATTGTGCTAACAGAGCGTCTCCAGAGACGTCTATATCGACCCTCCTTTCACAGTATAGTTGTATGTTGCGCACGCCGATTCCTACCGTGCCGAGTCTCGAGACTGCTGTGCTAATCGATAGGGCCGACGCGAGGAGACCAGATGGCGCAGCAGGCGGGCGAGTCGGTCTAAGTATCACGATCCAGATCAGCGCAGTCTCCCTGAATGGTACGAGGGGCGCCGAAACGGAAGCCGCAATGCACGACAGGAACAGTGGAAGCCGTTCGCGTTTCACTAAACGCTTTGGGGACGTCGGTTTGGACAGGGCCAAAAACAGCGAGTGGCGGGCGGATGCGTTGTCCAGTTGAGCGAATGTCAAAGGCAAACGAGCGCGCCGAATGTTCGTGAAAAGACTGTTGTACAGGCAGTTCTGGATGGTTACAGAGGGTTAAAAGGAGTCGACATGTAGATTCTTCAGGCGTGGTCCGGGTGATGGTGCGGTGCGGCAGGGCTTTTGCTGGGCTTCAGAGGCCAGGCACGGCAGGTCAGCTTCCGCCGTGCAAGCCATTGTTGCTGCAGTGCGCAGCGGGGATCCCGATGTCTCCACCATCCAAATCAGGAGCTCAAATAAACTCTCACGGCAACGTGCGAGATTCGCACTTCACAATCAGTTTCTACGAGTATTCATTATACTTTCTTTACATTGGTCTACCAAGGAAGAATTGCAATTCTCAACCTCAACTCCATCGAAAGCAGCCCTCGCAAAATCCGTGTTCCTGATTGACGCCAGGGTATCGCCCGCCCAGATTCCTTCGCAGATGATCACTGGCGGTGGACGATCGACCCACCAGTTATTATACAGCATTAATTTTCGAATACTAAATACCCCTCGCCCTCCAAACACCCAGTCGCCTAAACACCCGCGACAAAATGCCTGACAAAAGCTTTTCCCATCGTCCGCCCCCAAAAGCGGAATCAAGCGACTATCCAAGGCGCCGGAGCAAGGAAACAAGTAGTAAGGTATAGATGAAATGAAGCAGTATGCAGCGATGATGACGGTTCAAACGTAGTAAGGGTTAAGGCAGGAACGGGGGTGAAGGGCTTCGTAACTTACTCTTGTTAGAACTTCCTTCCTAGTGCGATTATTCCACATATTATGAGCCCGTAACGGTACGAAGTAATAGCGCATGGCTTTGTTCAGGGCAGCCAGCCATGCAATTTTCGCAGGGCGCATTGGAAAAGGCCAGGAACAAAGATTTCTGCTCACGCGAGAAGAACACCTCAGTACGAACGTACCGGCTTTCCAGAGGGTCGATCTACCTGTAAGTAAGGTTATGGGGTTAAATCGGGATGGGTGGAATCGTAAACAGTCAATGGGATGTCGATGATTTTCTTTTGAGTCGTATCTAAAGATGGCGGGAGAAATAGAAGTGTTTCTAATAAGATCTCACGCGTTTTGTGTCTGTTCCAACGTTAGCCGACGTTTCTTCTCGGAAGGAATAAGTAACTGACCTAGACCACTGTTCTGTTCTTCGGAGCCGTCTTCATGCTCAGCCCAAGACCTTTTAGTAGGTGGGGATGCACTCGGGCGATATCGTTGGGTCTGAGGCACAGTTTCTGGCGCTTTGGGGGGAGATTCATCCTCATCGTCTTCGTAATCTATGGCGTCTGAGTCATGATCATAGAGCCCATCATCTGGCTGCTCGACAGCATCTCCAGGATGAGAAGACTGCTCAACGTCAGGCTCGATATGGTCGTCATTAAACTCAGGGTAGTCAAAATCTCCATGTTCGGGGTCGTCAAAATCCGCAGGGTCCTCGTTTCCGTGGTGAGTATCAGGAGGAAAATGGTCTTGGTAGTCGTAGGGGCCCTCATCTGGAAAGTCTTGATCATGTCCTGAGAGATTATGACCTTTCTCTTGGAATGAGTGGTCCTGATTAGAATACTGCTCGTGGTCATAGTCATTTGTGGTACCGCCTTGTTCATACTCTTGCTCTAAGGGCAATCCTTCCTGTGGAGATTTTGGCTGGGGCTCTAAATCTTCCAATTGAGGCTCATCGTAGTTGTAGTTTTGTTCATGGTCCCGATTGTCGGCTTCTAAAGGTTGAATTTCTTCAGCGAAATCGTGATAGCTATAGCCTGGGGGTACTGCATCTGAATTATATTCTGCCGAGACAAAGTTTTTGAGATTTTCTGAATTCCCCGGGCCTTTCTCAGCGTCGTTGGGCTGGTTTTCGACCTCTGGATCATCATAATACTGAGGCGAGCCGTTAGGGTCACCTTGAATTGTAGAGGAACCTGAAGAAGGGCCACTTCCGGAACTCTCTACGTGTTGCGTGTGATCTTCCTCACCGCCATCTTCATAGTCTATGAGGTCGTCCTCGCTGGGTTCTTCAGGGCTCTCCTTCTGAATATGATCTTTTATTGATTCTCTCGGAACATTCGTAGTGTTGTCCGTCATTTGATCGTTCTTGTGATCATCTTTAGGATGCTGTTCGGCGCCATGGTCAAAATCCGCATTATCCCCACATTGACTTATGCCGTCTCCTTTCTCTGCGGACTCCTGCGATTCAAGAGTAGGATGGCCGTTATCTTCCTGGACAGGACTTTGCGACTCGTGCTTTGTGTACTGCGTCTCGGCGCTCGTCTGTTCACTTTTTTCGCTTCCAGGCGTCTCTCCAGACAACTGTTCCTCCTGCTCAGATTCGATAATGTCTTGTGTAAGATACTCGGAGCTATCCTCTTCCGGCTTTCCAAGGAATGTTAGTTGGGAAATACCTTTGCCTTCAAGTGCAGCAGCATTCAATTGATCGAATCGAGAGGAGAATCTTGTCTTCGTACTGAGGGTCACGTAAAGGGGGTCAGGTGATGGTGTTCCATCCTGTTGATGCAGCAACGTATAAACGTCGAGTATCTGGGAGAAACATATAGCTGAAGCATGAACACAGTCCTATAACATGTCAGCAATGAATATTTTCTTCGAATAAGGAAATCAAGGATTATCTTGAGGGGACTCACTTCACTAATGCAGAGGCCAAGGTCCGCTATATCCATTTCTAACTCATCTTCGTCACGAATAGTCTCACCTAAAACTGTTCTGCAAGCTTGCAGAAGGTCTCCAATGGTCTGATATGCAACCGACTCATCTTGGAGGAAGAACGTCTCGGACTGATCCTGCTCGCGGGGTGGAAATAAGGATATCTCATTATCAAGGTATGTTACGATTACTGGGTGTAGGGAGCTAGACTGGACTTGAAATGTATCACCTTGCTGAGAAATATGGTTTGATGGGTCTGTGTTTCTTTCATGTCCTTGTTGGCTGTGCTCAAGTTGCCCCTGCGAGTAATCTTGTTCATGAGCCTGTTCGGCATCCTTTTCCTCTGGCGCTGGTGATGAATGGACACTCGATTGGTGGGCTTCATCTTCTTGCTCTGGATTTACTTGTACAAATTGTTCTTCATGCGTAATCTCACGAAGCTCGTTCGACTCATCAATTTCTAGGTTCGTCTTGGAAAAAGGGTCAGGCTCTTGATTATCTTGCACTTGGGGTGGCGTGGCCTTGGGAGCCGCAGTCGGAATGGCTTCAGTAAACCCATGCTGATCAGTAGTTGCAGGAACCATATTGTCCAGTGTTTGCTCGTACACAGCGTGCGTTTCCCCGGGATTGAGGTCATTGCTGTGATCTGCTTGTCCCGGAACCTCTTCATCAAACTGATAGTTAACAAAGTTGATTGCGTCAACGTCATTGTTAGCTACGTTTGAAGAAGCTACATCCTCCTGTACCATTTCACTAACATCAGTGAGGTGTTCATCAGGAACTGTAATGTCGTCGCGCATAGCTCCGTCTTCAACACCGTCATTTTCTCCGTCGAGCATTATATCATCGTTATTTTCCGTGTACATAGCTAGATGCGATTCAAGACCAGCTTCAGAGCGAGCATCTTCAAGTATAAAATCTTCATCTTGGTCGCGCTGGTAGTCGCCACTAATATCGATGTCGATGTCAATATCGTCGTCAGGGCGCCCCAGGTCAGAAGTTATTTCCATATCGTCGTTGGGGGCTGTGACTTCGAGGCCGGGAAGCGTTTGGGAAACGGTGGTCATGGCTATCACGATATAAGACGTCTCAAGTGTCTAAGCGGAGCGCGGGGGTAGACGAGATATTCAGTCGCGTTTCGCGACAACTAACGAAGGTGTCTCTCAGCAGAAAGACTGTCAAAATCCAAGAGCTTTGCTACAGTGATCCGAAAAGGTCTTTGGTGTAGGAACTGTGTGTTAGTATGGGGGCGAGATGGTGGGTGTGCATGAATTGTAGAGGTGTAGGCGGCTGTGGATTTATATAGAGGGGGTTTGTCGAGCAATGAGTCGGAGCCGGTGAATCAGGCAATGAATGTTACTCAGAGTAGCATATGAGGGTGAAGGAGTGGGGCCGCTGAAGCTGCGGTAGGGTCAAGGCGGCGATGCGGGCGCGTTGAAGTTGATGTTGTGTGTAGGTAGGATCGAGGAGATGATAAGTGGAGGAAGGCGACAAAGACGGGGCAAAGTGGTGAGCCCGCAAACAGGCAAGTGTTGCTTATGTAACTTTCGATACTTGCAACTGAGGCTCACACACAGTAAGAGGCCACTTTGTGGGGCGGAAGAGAAGTTGCTCAATCTTCACCTCAATTAGAGGATTAAACCCATTACAAAATACGTTCCATTCCTCCTCCCTAAATTCAAACGAGGCTCCCTATCACGATCAAAGAAACATTCAACTCAACGCTCTACAAAAGGCTGTTGGCAGTCAATTTACAATTCTACATTACAATTCGAGACTAAACACCTCATCATCAGCCCCTAGGACGCTCAATATCAAGTTGCTAATATGGTATGTTATAAAAGCCGGCGCCAAATTGGTCTTACCATCTTACAATATCTAGGTCGTCCTAGCAGCCTCGATATGCACCCGGGGCGGCAAAGCTGTTCTTTCCCGTCAATTCCGCGAGATGCAGCGCTCGAGAATTGAAGCTCTCCTCGCATCTTTCCCCAAGCTCGCCGATTCAGGGACACAACACACAACTTGCGAGCAAGACAACGTGCGCTACGTCTACCAGCCCCTCGATGAACTGTACATGGTGCTCATTACCAACCGGCAATCCAACATCCTGCAGGACATCAATTCCTTACATTTGTTTGCTCAGGTTGTATCAAGTATATGCAAGAGCCTGGACGAGAGGGAGATTTTGAGGAACGCATTTGAGCTCCTAAGTGCTTTTGATGAACTTGTCACGCTGGGATACCGGGAGAATCTCACGTTAAGCCAGATCAAGACATTCCTAGATATGGAGAGCCACGAGGAGCGGATACAAGAAATCATTGCGCGGAACAAGGAGCTCGAAGCCAGCGAAGAACGCAAACGGCGGGCCAAACAACTTGAAATGCAACGCAAGGAGATGTCTCGCAGCGGGCGTGGAGGGGCCGCTCCCCGAACGCCATCCTATCCCACCTACACTCCTAGTGTTCCGGCCACAGTGCCAGATACCTACGATACCTATGCTGCAGAGAAGAACAAGACCTCTAAGCCCCTGGCCACCCGCGGGAAGGGCATGCAACTAGGCAAGAAATCTAAAACCACAAACATCTTCGAACAAGTCGCCGGCGACCTGCCCCCTGAACAGGAGCCACTTGTATCCAGCCCAAAAACTACCACAGCTCCTGCCGCCGTTCCCTCTAGTGCTCGCGCCTCCACCTCTTTAGATCGCGAAGCAGTCCACATAACCACCTCCGAACTCATCTCCGCACGCTTAGATCGCGAGGGCCTACTCAAATCTTTTGAGGTGAAAGGCGACTTGCAATTACGAATCTCGGACCCTGCCTTTACGCAAGTAAAACTTGATCTCGCAGTCGGGAACTCCCGTGGTGCGCAACTAATCACGCACCCCAAGGTTGACAAGGCGGTGTTCAAGAACTCAAGGACAATCCAGCTTGCGGACACTAGTAAGGGTTTCCCTTCAAACATGGCTATCGGCGTCATGAAATGGAAACTTGCCCCTAAGCCTGAGGACATCGACGACCCGCCAATCACATTCCGCGTTTGGGTTGAGGATAGCGGCAAAACGTTCAACATCACGGTTGAGTATGAATGGACTGGCGGGGATGTGCTAAAAGATGTTAGCGTCACGATCCCGTACTCGACCGACGAGCCCGCCGTTTCAAGCTTTGATGCTGTATACGAAGTCTCCGGAGATAGTCTAGAGTGGAACATCGGCCTTGTGGATGATGGTAATGCGAGCGGTTCGTTCGAGTTTGAGGCAAGTGCAGACAGTGAGGCCGAGTTCTTCCCTATGAGAGTTCGGTTCTCAAAGACTAAGCCGTTTATTGACGTGACCGTAAGTTAAATAGCATTTCTTTACCCCAATGTTAGCCCGCATTTTTAACCATTACTGACATGTATGATTCTACCAAGGTATCCTCTGTCACGCTTCTCAGCATGAACCAGGATATTAGTTTCTCAAAGGACATTAAGTCCGTGGCAGATGTTTACGAGATAGTATAGCACTTCAGTTTACTTTTTCTGAAGTGAGCTCTAGTGGGGCTAAAGTAGCTAAACTACGTAGAAATATCGCCGATAGAAGAGAAGCTATTCTCGTGTCGGATCCCAATCATAACGAAAATGAATTGCATGATTCAGCCTTGAGTATCGTAGATAATAGGATTATGTGAAGAATTTGTGGAAGCATTTCCTCCTGAAGGCAGTTCTGAAACTATCTGAGTGAAAGCTGGTAGTTTGGCTTATCGCAAAGTAATATACAATACAAAGACGGCACTGAAGCCTCGCGTAATTGAAATCTGGAACTTAATACCTCAGCATAGCTGAGGGAGCTGACGAAAGAGGTTCAACCCAATTTATTGTATAAGTAACTTTACTCGAAGAAAGCCTTTGAGCAACTGCTAACGTTCGTCAACGAGATTCATACATCCCATTCATGCTAGTCATTCTTGGTCCATGCGCCATGCGCCATGGTTCGTAATCTGCGCCCTGCTCGCCCGAACGTGGGGGCTGAGAGAAATGAAAGATACCCGAATAGAAGCAAGGAAGGGGAAGGAAAATAACCCAAAAAAGAGAAGGGCTGTCAACAAAGATATTCGGACATAGCAACCCGCATTTCCTGAACGCCCATATCAGATTTGTTTTTCTTGTCTTGAGGAAAGCCCATAAGTATGAGACTTGGAACTCATCCCGGGCTGTTCCTCCTTTGCAGTTTGCCGCTACAGTATAAGTAGAAGTTTGATTCCGAGTAAATGCGTGTATCCATGTGTGCTTCATCGAAGGCTTGTTGGTTATCGACAAAAGATTGCACTGTTACGCAAAGAGCAATGGAGTCATAACATCTCTAAGACTCGATCATCACCATAATACTCCATTTTGGTATGTGTTCTGGCCGAGAGGGTGTGATGGATGCCTTCGGACGGCTTTCCCATTCGCATATTGAACAGCGGTTCAGTCCAGCACACTCAGGCGTGACGATAACATGCTGATAGTTTAGAGACCGCAGTTGAGGAAATAGGCTGCATCTGTAGGGTACCACAATTCGTCGCAAGTGCTGGCCAAAGCGGGCTGAAAATGAGCATAAAAAGTTCTACACTCGGCCATTCTTTTAAATAATCCCGGAAAAGCGTCCGGTACCACCGGGAAGTAGACCATCAAACTCTGAACCCTGTCTTTCAAAAAGATCGCTCCATCCTTGATTTAAAGACCATGCCGTAAATAGTGCGCTAAGTTCCATTGGCTCAACCTCCTGGATAATCTCGCCAAGCAACGGGTCCTTACTCGAAAGCATCGCAGGAACGAGAGCATTATATCGTTTAGTAAAGTGTGGAAGACGGATCATGGGGTTGGCAGGCTCTAGGGCAGCTTGATCGATTGTACTGTGGGGGAGGCGGACATAGCCACATGAGACGAACTTCAATTGCCTCAAATTAGTCACGCGGTCTGGTTCAGCGTTACTATATGCTGAGCCGAAATGGCCGAGATTCTGTCCTGGAGAGATAATGTCGATTACATAGGGCCAAGAACCTTCGCGATGCTTTGCACGGACTGCTGACATGACAGTAAATTGTTGAGGTGGAGGTGGCGGCGGCGGAGGTGGTGGGGGAATTCCCATAGCGACTCCATGCGTTTGAAGATGAGTATGGAGCTGAAGTTGAGCTTGGAGCTGTACCTGAAGAGCGTTGACCTGCGCTTGAGCATGTGCATCTTGCTGTGTTTGCAGTTGCTGAACTTGAATCTGCAATGCCTGGATTTGAAGGGCTAGCAGCTGTTGCGGCTGCAAGTTTCCATGGCCTTGCTGGATTGCTAGTGGTATACCCATATGATTCTGTGGATTTCCGGGTGGGTGTGGTTGTTGCCCTGCGACCGCTGCTTGAGGAAGATTCGCATTAAGATTTAAGTTGTGATTCTGGTTCTGATTCTGATTTGCAACCATTCGTGGTACGGCGGTGAGAGAAACAGATTCTAGGGTCAGTTTCTGTAGCTTGGTTTTCTCGTGTTTCTTCACCAGCGCTTGCAGTGCAGGTGGAGTGATCCAACAATTCTTCAAAGTGAGATTCTCAACATGTGGTAAGTAGAGCATCGGTAAAGAAAGCTGCCCGGAGTACAAGATCAGAGTTGCATCATCAGGAAGTATTGGTGCCGGTAGGATGTGTTTGTTTCTCGCATGTACTCCTTCAGCATGCTCACCACCAGCAGCCCAGCCGAAAGTCAGATTCTTAATATTTACTCTCGGGCTGATGATCTCCTTAAGCAATTGGTGGAATGGTCCAATAGCATATGAAGGATCAATACGCGGTGTTTCAACGAACCCAGCTTCATCTTTAAGCACATTCCGCCAATCAGGGATGATTTGGATAATAACCGTCTTTAGCTGAGGCAAGGCATCCCAGAAATCCTGCCGGCATAGTGAGAAGGTATACCGACTAGATACCTGAGCAATATTTAAAGTGTGAACCTTCTCGAACGTTATAGGATTGTCAATAACAGCTAGCATGTACGACGAGAGGAAAGCTCTCTGGGCCCATTCAGTCTCAAGAAGCCATTCCTTCTGGGCCTTTGTTAGCTGCGCCGGAATAATCGGACTCCACAATTGTGCAGCATCGCTTGGCGAAGATGTGGCCGAATAAACGATCCCCGTTGCAGGGGGCGTTTGCGGCTCGACGAAGGCCTCAAGCGAGTCTACCTCTTCGAACGAAGGAATTTGAGCGTCTGGAATGTTATCCGGGGTCGCCTCGGCGATGAGGTGTGGATCCATGAAGGGGAAGCCGCGTTGGCTATCCGTGAGGATTCTGCTATCCAGAGTGGGTTGAAGTTCAGAAAATGGACGGCTCACATCCATTCTATACAGAGTCGCGAGTTTCACATCCATGTCCGCAGCGTAATGAGTGGCCTCAACGTAATCCCACAGCTCCTTCTGGGCTTGAGTCTTCCTGTCAGGAATGTCCTTCGATCGGCCGAAAACTTCAGGTGATTGTCGAAGAATCCGAGCACGGATAGATCTATCAGGGCCTTTAAGCCACCCAAGACCACTATCGACTGAAAGCGCTAATTCTCGGACTTTTTGAAGCATGGAAAATGCTATCTTCATCTTTGGTGTTTCATCGGCGGCGAACTCGAGACCGGCGACATCATCAAAACGACGATATTCCTCAAAAGGCCAGTCGTAAGTGCCCCAAAAACTAGTATGACCTTCCGTAGTTCCTTTGTAAGGTGGCCTGGCTAGGGCGCCTGTTCAACTTTAGTGTCCTGTGTGAAAAGCTTGACGGAAACAGTATACCTTCATCCACGTCAAAACTCATACCATACCTCAAAATGTGTGGTCCAAACCCTCTGAAAACATCGAGGCCATGGCCATTATACACATCGTCTCCGTTTGCATTCTTCCACGACAGACCTTTGTTTGCGTCGACTTTCATCTTGCCCTTACCCTTAATATCTTGCTTCTTTTCTGTGCCTAGCATACCGTAGATTTCTGTGTTAAATGGCACAACAACAGTGTTGAAAAGAACTTGTGAGACATGTCGGTCGAACTCCCTGCAGACTAACCGCATTGACTTGATGTCGTCACGCGAGAGGTAACTTGCGATCTCTTCGAACATCTCTGTTGGAACTGTCCTAGCTGGCCAACCCCTATTCCTTTTCCCTTGCTGAGAGACTGGCCCCTTCAATTTTAAGACTCCTGTTGGGCGAAGAGATTCTCGCGAGCTACAGCCATTAACCTTGCCAGGCGGAACCACAAGAGCGGAGGCCTCCTGAGAAAGGCAGAAGTACTGGGCTGGAACTTTTGACCTGTCACGAATGTTGGGCCACACGTCAGTAGCTTCAGGGTTCGGAATTCCACTGTGGTAAAAGAAAATAGACACAGCGCCCTTCTTCGCAAGAGGCTCCATAATGTCGGTACTTTTCGCTATGGTAGACCCGCTCTTGTCTCTCGGGCGCTTCATGGCATTATCTGTAGTCTGGTTCAGTTTGAAGCGAACGTTCCGCTTACAATCGGAGTTTTCTGATAACCGGCGAGCAGTCCAATTATCAATAACTATGTCATCGCTCGCAGAGCCTGAAAAACGGCCAAGGAGTCGATAGCCGTCGGTGCCTAAATCATCATCTGAATCAGAATGCACGTCAAGCCATGGCGGGTAGTGATGACGGAAAGGTGCTCGAACTGCGCTGCCATCGTGCTCGGGCGGGGGGGGAAGGGCCGCCAGCCTAGTGGGGGTGAAACTAGAACGGGTATCCGAGGGAGGTCGTCGATATCCATTACGGATTACACTATTTGCAGACGGCTTCGGCTGGGTATTCATGGAGTTACTGATTCTGGAGGAAAGTGAAGGTGTTGATGTGGAGGCGTCGATATCACCAGGGTCCTGCAAGTTCTTGGTCGAAAATTCTACGGATGGGTCATGGCTGTAAGGACCGTTGTACCGGAAAGTCTCTGCAGCGTTGGTATCTGGTTCGTACGAACTGTTGTAAGAGATTATAGAGCTAACAAAATGTGGTGTACTCCCTCCTTGAGAACCTAGTCGCGAAATTCGATTCTCGCTTCCCATACTGACCCTCCGACGACTATTGCCTCGTGACCAATGCGGAGGCGGACGGACACAGCTATTAGCAGCTACAGTATCTAGAGGGAGGCCTTGTGGCCTAGAAACCGAGGATGTTGCAGTGGTGTCAAATCCATTGCTAAGGGCAACTATCCCGCGATCCTGCGAATTCACGCTTGACGGCGCCGTATTGTAGTCACTATGACGTAGGCTTGCTCCTAATCCAAAGCTGTCTGTTTCTCTGTCTACTGTAGTATTGTTCCGAGCATTCAATCTTCCCGGCGACACCAGAGACCGAATTAGACAGCTACTGTTTGCAGGAGAGCTTGCAGCGCGAAAAGGGTTAACCTGGCGTGAGAAAGGTCTTTCGTCCCTTTCTTGCAGGCTACTCGCCGAGACTGTATTATCATTGTTGTGTGTAGCGGTAGCATCACTATATCCCCGGGAGCGCGATCGTCGCTGTCCGAAAGCTATCTGAAAACGGGGCGCTTGTGAATTCTGAAGGTCGGGACATCATGTTAGCGCTCCTTTCTACCACTACCAAATCTGAGGTTTCTAAAGTGAATTTGCAAATAAAGCAATACCAAGGACTAGGTGCAAAGAATAATAGGTGCAACAAACATACAGATTCCTCTTCGCCATCAGTCGAATCACAAAGATTACTCCCTGTTTCAAGATAACTCTGAGACTGGCGAAGAGGGTGAGCATAACACCCTCCAGACCTTGCTAGATTAGATGGAAATGGCTGCGAGTTCGACATTCTTGTGCTTCCTTAGCATTAATAGATGCACGTCTTGGAGGGGTAGATGTGGTTCTGGAGTATCAGGCTCGCAAAAAGGCGGCGGTATGTTAAATGGAGTATGTAGGGTCGAAATCGACTCTTGCACAAATGTGTGCTTGGTAAAGCTAACGTATTTGTGCCAGCGGTGGAGAATAAACGCGATGTATAGCTTGAAAGGCTTGTCCCGGTTGCAAATGTCCGAGCGCCCCGCCAAATCTCAGTGACAGTTGTTACAGTCACTTCAGAAAAGGTTGGTCAAATGTTAGAAACTATGATCAACACAGAAATTTACCGAATCCTCACCTTTTTAAACAACTTTTCTGTACTCGTGCATGATACCACCCATCCTCTATACTAATGTATCGCTGTCATCTAGTTTTTAAAGCTATTTAAAGCGTTTTTTCCTATTGTAGCTAGCGCTAGAGTGTATAGGAGGAGAGCTAAAGCACCTAAGAATACTATAAAGAATATTTCTAAAGCGCTTTGCGGACCGTGCGCGAACACCAGAATCAAAAGTACGCGTATGATCACGGAACCTTAATCTTAGTGATTCTATTGGCCAGCTCTTATCGATAACAGAAGGATGAAATACACCAGCGGAAGGGATACTCCTATCCTAAGCCCACTTGTGTAATCCTTATCCCTTGCATTGATAAACGCGTCCTTAGAGCTGTGCTCCGTGCGCACCAATTAGAAAGTTGCATACGCAGGCGGTCAATCGTTCTGCCAGAAAATCAAGGCCTTGGAGATGGGCTTGAAGGAAAGTAGTGGTCCGGGGGCTGGCGGTGGCTTTTTCGCGACCCGACTTTTGGAAAGAGGATATTGAGTAGGCTGTACAAGATCTATATTATTAG
>Ga0307515_10001830_pt1 | contig 47411 bp, 58 predicted proteins | sample 17_EM_MG_FD_194513 | JGI IMG/M metagenome (GOLD analysis project Ga0307515, IMG submission 194513) | Populus trichocarpa ectomycorrhiza microbial communities from riparian zone in the Pacific Northwest, United States - 17_EM | ecosystem: Host-associated > Plants > Roots > Unclassified | place... | reverse complement strand
GGGTAATACAGTAATGAGACATATGATGGCGAGAGACATATGAGTCAAGAAACGGGTGGTGAGTCATAAGGTAATGCGAGCCTCAGTAGTCGGTTACACCTTGTCATTGGAGCAAATCCCACATGAGAACGCCGGGCCTGTATGCAAGATATTTGCAACACTAGAAACGGTGTTGTGGCAATGAAGACTCCACAGGCAAATCACTTTCCCAGCTGGCTCTAATACTACTTAAAGCTCTTTCTAAATTAAGAGCAAGAGATGGAGAAGTTTGAAGTCACATGACAATAGGCGACAGTTTATAGCGCAGCACTTATCTCATAGTAGAATTTTAGCTGAACTCAGTTAGATCGGCTCGTGCTTGGTTGGTTTTCTTATCTTCTACAAATTCGCTTAATAAGAGCCGCACACATCAACTGTATGCCGCGGACCTTGGGGCGTCGTGCGTAGCCCGAGGTTGTGCCAAGCCTAACCCGGACCTCCGATACCTACAGTAACGGTAGATCTGGGTGCTCCGTGGGCGCTAGAGGTCTTACAAATCGACAGCTCAACACCAGAAGAAAGATCTTATATGATATTTTATATAGTAGTCTCGGCTTTACGAGAGGGCAAGGATTAAATTGGCATCGTGTAATATACTGTGACTTTTTAATTTTAGTGTAATTTGCTATAAAATTAAAAATGGTTGGCTCGCTACGTGGGGTGGCTCGCTTCCCGGTCAGTTATGTTAACAATTCACCAGTACGGGGTCAGGTCCGGTCAAGCTCGCCAAGAGGCTGAGTTGATGTTTACTAACGCTTTTGGGTTGTAATACTGTTCCTACTCCTCACTGGGATGCTCGCCGACTCCTCTCGTTATTCCCTTCCTGCGTATCTACCTCCATCTCGTACATGCCGACATCTTGTCCCACAATGTCCATCTGTGAAACATGTCGCAACATCCCCTTCGACCGTCTCCCTTCCGAAGAACAGCCTGCTTTCCCACATCGTCCTTCCATCAAAGATCTAGCCACGTCGGCAGCAGCAAAATGCCAACTATGCCAACTCATAATGTTCTCCATTGGTGATCTTTGTATGGCGATCAAGAACGACCGCGAAGGGAACAAATCTGAGGGACCAGGAGGCTGGATAACCCATACCCCTAAAGTGGGGCTACCGTCGGGCAAAATGCGCACGCTAAAAATAGAGAACGGCAACTTCATACCAGGTGCTAGTGGTGCTATACAGCCGATTGTTAGCGACGGGCCTAATTATAATGGACCGATGTATTTCAATCCTTTGGAAATGTTTCCTGAAAGGGACAATTCGAAGCAGAGTCTCCGTCCATGGTTGTTCGGGAACTGGTGGCAGTCTGAGAACCCAAACGGGCCCCTTCAGTTAATTGGGATTGGTGTACGACTGAGTAAGACGGCAAATATCGAGGATGGGGAAGGGAACACTTCGGAAACCGTACGGCTTCGGGGATCGCTCATCAGAGTACGGAGTGAGAATAGTAAGTGAGAGTTCACACCACCTCGTCCAGTGAATTTGACTTATACATGATCCATGAAAGGTTCCAAGCTAGCGGACATTATTCCTGGCAGACTTCGGACCACAACGTCTGCTTCTAGGGTGGCGTTTTCTCGGCTCGAGCACTGGTTGCAACAGTGCGATTCTGATCATGACTGCGCTCCTCCCAACGATGTACCTCTACCCACTCGGGTGCTCGACGTTGGTGCATCTGAGACTAGCAAGACAATCACTCTGGTTGAACCGCAAGGCTACAGTGGATCGTACACAACACAACGATATGTGGCGCTGAGCCATTGTTGGGGCAAATCTCATCGAGTCGTTACGCAAAAGGACAATCTTGAAGATCATAAGCGGGGTATTGACGTTACAAGCCTCCCGCTCACTTTCCAGCAAGCTGTCCTAATCACCCAAAGACTAAAACTTCGCTACTTATGGATCGATTCGCTGTGTATTGTCCAAGATGATCCTCAAGACTGGGAAAGAGAAGCGGCAAAAATGGGAGGAGTGTACGCGAACTCGTATCTGACTATCGCTGCCGACAGCAGTACAGATGATTCATCCGGCTGCTTCACAACATTCGAGGAGAGGAAGAATCTTCTGTATGCTGCCATGGACAGTCGGTCAATTGGTCGAAAATGCATAGCAAACGCAGCTGCACTAAATGAATCGCCATGTCTCGTTTCCATGCCGAACGTCGCCATTGTAAGTTATCCCGATCCGACGAGCTTTCTCTTCTTTTCCAGAGAATGGATGCCGTCTTCTCTCACTCCTGGGGTAACACGAGGCCACCCGCGCGTTTATAAAATCGGAAAATTTGGACGCCTATTCGACCCAATTAAAGAGGAGAACTTGTCAAAGAGGGGCTGGACATTGCAAGAAAGGTTGTTGGCACCTCGAACTATCCATTTCACCACCGGGGAAATGTTCTGGGAATGCCAGAGGTGTCTACTCGCGGAAGACGGTGCCATCTTCCCAAGAACTTTCCCAAGCTTGACATCAATCCAGAGCAACAGAATATCTAGAACTGAGGCAGATCTTCAAGATCTGCAAGTTGATGCTACCCACCAACGAAACTATCCTCCTCAACCTACATGGTTGTCGGAAAATCTTCGGGTTCCATTTTCCAAGACATTTGGGTATTTCGGCGATATATGGCTGGATTTGATTGAACGTTATACGGCCCGACAATTGACGTATGAAAAGGACAAGCTCCCCGCGTTGTCTGGTCTTGCACGGCTATTGGCACTTTCGTTCAATGACACCTACCATGCGGGTATATGGCGAAGCCACATTCCCATGGCGCTACACTGGCAAGTACACATCTATCAGCCATTTCATTTTTGCGATCGTCCTGAACACGACCGTGAAATCGCGAAGATCTCGCCTCCGTCCAGGGACTTTGCCAGAGAGCCCGAAGTTTATAGGAGTCCTTCATGGAGCTGGGCATCAGTAGACGGAAAGATTGAATTCTTGGGGTTGTATGTGGACAAGTTGGTAGCAGAACTGGTCGAATGTTCTACGCCTCCGGCAGGGAGAGACGAGTTTAGAAAAGTAGAGCAAGGGGGTTTCATCAAGCTCCGGGTAGATCCTATCATCTCGAACTACATCTAGCCACTAACTAATTCATTGATTTAGGCCCCAATCATGTCGCTTCGCCAGGGAAAGACCCGCCAGAAACCCGGTGAAGCGAACTATACTCCACTTACGATACCGGTAGAACCTGCATGCCATCAAGGGCACCTTTATGGCAATGGCGGAGCGCATTTCGACAGATATCCAGTGTTCCCATGTGATGCTCTCTTTCTGGACAACCAACATGCTCTTCTGTTAAAGTCGAACCAAGTCGGGACTTATAACAGAATCGGGGTTGGGTGGATAGACAACCTCAACTTATCGCATGTAGGAGTGAGGGAAGTGGTGATTGTCTAATTAGGTTCCTTGTATGCATGCGGCGGAGACCATGGTGGGACGATCGGAATCACTTGGCGAGCATTCCATTGGTCCCGGAATCAGGAAGAGGAAGAGATCGGAAACGCCTCCCAAAGAGATGACCTCAGGTGATGAAGCGGGGTATGTTGAGGAAGAGGAGAGAGCCGCGAAGCGTGTGGCCCTGCACGTGCTGGTGGGTATACATGTACTGCCACAAGCATGTCTGGGTTGTGCATGGCCAAGCATGGGTCTCGTTTTGGTTCCCGCAGTGGACCGGGCTCCGAGTGCCCGGTTCCGGATCCGTCCCAAGATGCGGTCTGGCCAGCCGTGTTCGGAATCTCTTAGCCAAAGTCTTTCTTCATTAGTGTCAAAATTTTAAACGCCTCTCACGCAAGAGTGCGATCGGTGCAGATCGGCCGTCCTCCCTGCTTGTAGTGGCGACGTTTAATGCCACGCCACTTTACCATTACATATCACCCATGGGCACCAAGGTATTCGCAAAGCTGTCGAGCAGAGATGACCAGCTCTCGATCTTCGTCTCCGATTTCATTGTGCGGAAGTTCTTCATAAGCAAAGTCTCTTAGCTGATGCCGTAGGCCTTTATGATCGGTTGGATTTCCGTGATCGTCGCGGAACGCCTGCGAGGAATGTCAGTGAAGAAGACAGTAGTGTCCTAGGAGAAGGCATACATCATCCGCAACTTCTTGGACAGCCCTTAATTCATTCCCATCAGCAGTACTGACCGCATGGGTTCGCCACACCGACAGCGTTGCCTTGCGCGACCCTTTCTTGCCATATTCTATGTCTAGGCCCACAACAACCTATACGCTAACATCCGAATCTAGAAGAGTCCTCGGCTAGCCGATCCAACCTCTTCCGCGAATATGCGACTTCACTTATAATGCCAGGGTATTGCGCATCATCGTGTCAGAAAGAGGCATCCGGTTCGTGTTTCGACTTCGTGTTGGGCGGAGCATCGTCGACTGGAAAATAAATCTTAGTAGAACGGGCTGGGCGAACCTTCTGCGCGACGAGAGCTGCCCTGTCTAATCCGCTGCGAATCGCTTTCAGCTGACTTCGGATGGCGTCCTCGACACCATCAATAAAGAGCTCATGTACGCCGGTCGGCATCCGAACGACAAGTTGATGGCTTCCTCCGCGGTAATCATATCTGTGCGATCCCCATCGTTAGCTGTCGCCGCTATCATTCCATTAGCCACACACCGTATCTTGTCTTTAACATGTCCGAATAGTGACTCGTCTCGCCTAAGCTAACGTTCTATCTCATCGTACTCTCCCCTTGCGAGTTGAAATTCCGCCCACGGATGTTCCTTGATGTGCATTCCAGCTTGAATGTCCTTGAAAAGCGCGATGACTCAGGAAGCTTGGGTGAAGACTTTCTCGTCCGTCGGCGGAGGTGTCAAAGGTGCGTCTATGAAACTTGAAGGCGGTGTGATCTGCGATGAAGGCATAGCAAGGTATCATGCTATGGTGAGCCCGCATCGCAATGTTGAACGATGGTGGTCGAGGGGATCTTCGTCAGGGTGTGGGGGTTCCTTAACGCCTCAGTTGAGCAACCGTATCACACTAACCCCACTTTCGGTGATTCGTCGAGGGAGCTGTGGCTAGTGAGTGCGGGTGTGCTTGACCGCCACGACGCCGCGCCCATAACAGTTCGTCCAACGCCAACCAAAATTGCCCATTCCTCCACTTTCTCTATCCTTCAACCTAAAAGGTAGACTCTCACGTATGTATGTATGTATGTAAGTAAGTTCTATTATGACCATGCACCCCTATGAGTATGAGCGGTTACTAAGCGCTAACTAGACCAATCTGACACAAAGCGTGCTAGCTCCAATTCAGTAGCCAACTATGAGAGCCAATTTCTCCTTCACTTGACACCATGGTCAACATAGGAAATAAAGAAAGAGAACGCAAACCTGACAGAGTGTATGTGTCGAAATTCCAACCCGTAAAACTGCCTGTGTCCGCTCGTACCCTTGAAAAGCGCCTTTCCAGCCACTATTGCTGACAACTGCAATAGCTACTTCTCTCCGTAGCAATTTACCAAGTCGGATTATTCCTAAACGGCCCAATGCTGATAAGCAGGTTGAGAGGGCGGCAGCGATTGCGAATCGAGGCGAGATCTGGTGTGAAAGCCGGCGGAGGAGGCGGAGGAAGAGGAGGATGAGGGGATCTTCTGCTGCTTTCGTCGAGAAGGAGGAGCCAGTCTTTCGCTGTCGTTGCTGCTCTTGCTATCGCTATCGCTGCTGCTCTTGCTTTTACAGCTAGGCAACAATAATTGTCTGATGTTTCCTAAGTAGTTGCTCCTCAGATGTGCAGTGTGGGGTGTTCGGGTTGGATGTAACGGATAATCAGTGGGGAGGGCGACGGTGTACTTGTGCGATGAAGTAGGAATGGGGAGGACTTATAAAAGCCGTTGTGTAACTCAGCTCACGAAACTGATCAATGCAAGCGTTATGAGCGTGGGACTCAGACAGGACATGTGCTGTATAGCAGAAGGTTACCTCAGAAGCTCAGACTAAGAAATCGATTGCGGATATAGGAATATCCGCACCGTCCACTAAGCTGATTTAGGACGGTAATCGTTTTCTTAGTCTGCATAGAATCAATTAGCGGACATACGTATATCCGCAAGCGGATATCGCTAACCTTTTTTGTCAAAAAGTTGATTCTATGGTATTATAAGTGCACTCATGTATTAGCGGATGCGCCGATGAAACCGAGGTCGTCAAGGGCACCAATAACCACGTCAAGAAAAGGACCAGGACTGCACCGGCGGGCTTCAGAGCTTCTGCTGCAAGGGGTTCGAGCCCGCACCAAATGTCGGGGACCTTGCAAAAGAGGCCGCCGACTGCTGCCAAGGAAGCGGCAGAGGCCGCTGCAGAGCAAGCCGCGTCGGATATTGCTGCCAAGGCCTTTTGTCGTGTGGCAGTCCCTCTCCTGGCCCCGCTAGAAGCCATCCCAATCGTTGGAGAGATTCCTGACATCGCCGAGATTGCAGCCACACCGGCACTCATCCAGGCGTGCGTCAAGGGCGTTGAGAAAGAAGGCAGAGCCAAATTCAAAGTGTTTGGCAAGGAACATACTCTCTCAGTGAGTCACCGAGACTTCCTACCCAGAGTCCATAAGCGTCCTCAATAATCTGACAACCTCCCGCGTCGCAGATTAACGAACCTACCGAGAAGCCTACGATATCAAGACCACCTGAGTCATCCCACACACCAGCCAAGACCAGTTCTGAGGATTGCTCCCAGTCACCCAAAAAGCGCGATTTAGACGCTCGAGCACCCATACGCTGCAGGCGAGCGAAGCACGTCAGGAGAACTACCTCTATCGAAGACGCACCTGGACCCATAAGGAATGTGGATCTCGACTGTGTGAACAATCCGCAGCCATGCCTGCACTACAACTCCATTATCAACCACAAACTGTTGACAGACTACCGCAATAACGAGTGTCCCTACAGGAAACAGGATTCTAGAAGGCAGGCGGACCTGCAGGCGAAGGCAGACTAGGAGAAACAACATCCGAAGAACGGGTGGTGGGACAAGATCCCACCCATCACCGGTGCAAATGGCTATGAGGCTGATGAGTGGCCGCCAGCAGCGCTCTACTACTCTCGCGATGGATATGCCCAATTACAAGGCTCGCGGCCCAGGAACATCGACAAGCCGCAGTTCATCCGTCTCATAGACGGCAATCAAAACGGCAGGGTAGGAGCTTCGTGGCAATGCCCAGCCATTGCGCTGAGGGAAGATATGGACACATCTGAACACTCAGCAGCCGGCGCCGATGGAACAATGACCTCCTAAACAGACGTCAAATGAATCTACACGAGGACCACGTACCGCATCAACCTCCCCGGATTGGTCTAGCCGGACAACGATGACGGACTCGAGGTTAATTCTTGCTACCCGCAAGGAAATGCAGGCACCGACTATTGGGGCTTCGCAGTGCTCAACTACGATCCCTGGTACGACACCAACCCCGGTGCGAAAGTCTTGACTGCGGGCTACTTGAACAGCCCGCCTTTCAAGCGCGGCTGGATGGATCCGGATCTCATTGTCGTGCTGGAGGCAAACTCGAGCAGGAAAGTGTCTGACGAGGAACTGCGCGACAAGTTTGGCCTGGTCAAATGCGAAAGTGAAGGGTGTGAGGACGAGCTAGAGGAGTTTGCTGAGGAGGGTGCCGTAGTCTACGGGCCACCCCTTGAGGCGCCAGCGGACGCTCCAGTACTGGTAACGACTCTCATGCCGGGTCCTACTATGGTGGCACCAAAGGATGCTCCAACGCCTCGGAAAGGTGTCAGTCCAGCTGAGTTTCCTTTGCAGACACAAGGTTAATAAAGTGCTATTAGACTAAGGTCATACCGCTTACCCTATTATTTTGCTATCAAGAAACTTATTACTTAATCCCGATTTGTTAAGCCCGTGCCGAATAATGCTAACATTAAACCTAATTCTTATCCCTCCCCTCCCGCTTGTCCTACTGTCGCTTCAACCAGTGCTTCTCCCACTCCGCTAACGCCTCTTTGCATTCACCTCGCTTGAAGTCATCCGGCCAGCCGTAGCTTCGCACAAGGTTCTGCATCCCCTAGGAATCATGAATATCAGACTTGCACCTCTGAGACTCTAGCGAAACCTAGCTCCATGGGAGAGGCAGGACACCAACCTTGAAACCCTCATCCTCCTCATCCCAGATATTTGGCCAGCCAGCCCGAGGAAACCCGATCCAATTCAGATTCTCATAATTCTCCCTCCACTTAGCCAGCAAAACAGCGAGCCGTTCAGCCGCCGGTTCGCACTCATTGCGCCAGCTTCTCGGGTCGTCCGCGGGATACTCCGGCGGATAGCCGCCTCCCGTGACTTGAAAGCGGGTCACAATTCCTGAAACACCATGAACTTTGAACAAAGAAACCTCACCTTCAGCGTGGAACTCACCATCCGTAGTGTCAAGCATGAGATAATCCCCATGATTCTTCCCATATGTCAGTGGAACCACCCAAGACGGGAACTCGAATCGTCCTCCGGTCTCGGGCATCTCCCAAGGAGTGAGGCCCTTCTCGAACGCCGGCGACTGGAAATAGTCGCGTCGATAATCGCAGGGAAAGGTGTTGTAAGCCACCACATACTGGCCTTTTCCGTCCATCCTGATGTACGGCAGGTGGCGGAGAAGCGCAATCGCCTCTTCGTTCTTGCCAAGAAAGGTGAAGTTTTCCTTTGTGATGTTGGGTCAGCCGCTCTCCGGAGGATACCAAATGTCCCTAGACTCGAGCCATGGGAGCTTGGAGGGGAATTCGTAGAAATCCGTCAGCGTCGCGGTGATCTCTTCTCGGTTGTAAGATGGCAGCTCCGGCGAGGGAGGTTCCGAAGATGTCAACATCGTTATGATGGTATGTGACTTATGCTCAGAGACGCAAGTGAATCTCAGTGAGATATGCTCTAGGCGAACGGAGCACGGGCTAGCGAATTAGAGCTACCCCGGGCTGATTTTTGTGACGTCAGAGAGCACGCTTGTGTAAGCGGAACACAACTTGAAGGGGCGATTCGAATCGCACGATTGGCAAATTGACTCGAGTGGGTGGCCAAGACGTTAATTGTCTTTTATCTCCTTTAGCGAGTTGCCGATATTTGCGAAAACGCAGTAACGCAGCCCCATCAAATTTTCACTATGCTAGCTACCAATTGTACGTTCCACATCCATCACGAATGTCAAAGCTGTGTTTGAAACCTTCTCTCCTTCAATCCGCTAGCAGACCTCTCCGTGCTCATCTCAGTATTTTCTCCCTGCCCCAAGTCTTGCGACCCGCTTCTCGGCAGAGCAGCATGGCCTCCTACCTTCAAGAATCTCACGACCGCATCTTCGAGAACAATCGCGCTTGGGCCGCCAAACAGAAAGAAAAAGACCCTAAGTTCTTCACAAAGCTCTCTGCCGGCCAAGAACCAGACTACCTGTGGATTGGCTGCAGCGATAGCCGTATTCCAGCCGAGCAGATCACGGGACTCAGCGCCGGCGAGGTCTTCATCCATCGCAATATCGCAAATCTAGTTTGCAATACCGATCTCAATGTCATGAGTGTTGTCGATTATGCTGTGCGACATCTCAAAGTTAAGCATATCATTGTCTGCGGGCACTACGGTTGCGGAGGAGTCAAAGCTGCGCTCACGCCGCAAGATATGGGACTCCTCAATCCATGGCTACGAAATATTCGAGACGTATATCGATTGCATGAGGATGAATTAGATGCGATTCCAGATGAGTCGAAGCGGTATGATCGCCTTGTGGAGCTTAATGTGATTGAGCAGTGTAGGAATATTATCAAAACGGCCGCGGTGCAGCAGTCCTATGCTACGAATAAGTTTCCCATCATGCATGGCTGGGTGTTTGGATTTCAAGATGGTTTATTAAAGGATTTGAAGGTAGATCATGAGAAGATGTTGCAGGGAATTCAGAAGATTTATAACCTTACGCGAGAGTCATGACAGGGACTTGTGAATCCGGAGATTGGGTATACGGCATTCACGGACGGTCGAAGAACTATACACTATATGGCTACATTTCAAATTTTTCATGTGCTAGAGGCTCTTTGTTAATTCTCTTACTGTAGCCTGTGGCATCAAAGGTATCATACCCAGGGTGGGGCATGAGCGGTATCAATCCAATCCATTGCAATCCGGATTGAAGTAATCCGATCCAATCCAATCTTGCTGAGCCGCAATCCATGGCAACCCAATCGTAGATCCGGATCAATCGGATTGATGACGATTGAGATCTATGTAATTAAGCCGCAAGTAGTATAATGGAGTATGTCGTCAAAAGTTATCATAAAATATAGAAGATTCTTGGAAATTTATCTAGTTCGATGTAGAGTTATTGATTATCGTCATAGGTTATCGTCATAGGCTATCGTCGTAGATACTAGCCGTATATAATTAAGGGGCCGTTCGTTCTTACTCGACACCGTGCTAAGCCTCGTGATATCAATCCAGTGCAATCGGATTGATCCAGATTAATCTACCTCGATCCACTGATATCATCAATCCCCGCCAGACTAGATTGGATTGGTTGAGTCAGCTCATGCCCCACCCTGATAATACCTAGTAAACCATCTTGAAGTCTTGTTCCGTTACGAGCGGACTGATCAAGTTGCTTATCCCATTAGTTTTAATTTGCCAGCTTTGCCATTTTTGGTCACTCAGAATCTTTCCAATATAACTCCCGTCGAGATTCATGGAATATACCCTGACAAGGTAAGAGTACTGGGGTGTTGTCCACATGAGCTGGAGGCCGCCTCGAAATGTGACCCGTGCACGAACACCAAAATATTGACAATCGGCCCAACTAAATACACCAACAAAGCTTCATAAGCAAAAATACAACTACTATAGGCCGCAACATCTTAATCAAATACCATTGAATATAGGATTAAATATATACATTATTCGGGCGATATTAAGCTTTAAGGTCACGATTAATCTAAAGCTTTATTGTGATAATAAGGAGATGATTTGGAAGGAACTAATTGGCTCGGTTAAAAGTTGCCTGGGATACAAGTTTCCGATCTCTATCCTAGCAAAATTCGTCCTACGGTTATCGATAAGAGCTCAGTGCACGGATCGCCAGATAGTAGGGGATAAAACTCCAATCCCCGCTCCTCCTCCCTCCGCCACAAAGCCTCCTACCTACATAATCGTCCCTCGGACCCTTGGGAGCGCGTGCTACCCCGAATTCTGGAGTTCCTCACGTGCCGAATCTTGATAGGTGCAAGGGTGCACTCGCCTCACAGAAATACGAAAAAGGTGGTCAAGTTTTCTTGTAAAACCACATTATCGTTAGAATTAATTTAATTTTCTAACTCTACAGTAAAGACCTATTAACACTCATATTGTACTGCAGAAATCCCACACATAGGTTTAGATATCTCAAATTTCTACGACAGAGGGGCTCAACGGTAATAAAATCTTTGCGCTGCCGGTTTACAGCTTGATTATATGGAAACAAGAAGCTAGCGATTGTTGTTCGGTACTGATTTCAATGGTCTTATATCCCCTTTCGTTACCAGAGAGAGTTCCCGTACGAATATCTTTTCGTCAGGAAAGGCTGTGACAGATATTACGGGAAAGGCCAACCCAGCATCCCCGTAGTTAGGAAAAGCTCATCCTCTTGAAACTTCTTCTCAATGGCCTTCAACTGACTCACATCCCAGTTGCACCATATGAACCTGCCAGCCGCGAATGCCGCTTCAGGGCTCGCGGCCCACAACATGAAATGAGCAGGAAGCTTCACTGGAGTAGTACACCATATTAGTAATTACATCTGCAGAGTAGACTTGTTACAAACTACATAGAGCGGGTGACATGCTTACCATCATCCATCGGCAGATCCTTAAATTCCGACTTCGAGTTGAGAACCGTGTCCACTACGCCAGGATGAACCGTGACCACTTGGACATCTGGATACTCGGCTGCGACGAACTCGAACAGTTTGATCGTCGCTAGCTTCGACGTTACGTAAGACGAGATCCCTTCCACAACCTTCACAGGAAGTGTTATGACTGCGGATGAAACGGCGACAAGAGAGGCATTCGGATTCCTATTAGGTAGGAAAGCATTGGCAACGATAACGCTACCCTTGATATTGATCTAGACCGTTGTTAGTAATACTCGAAAATGGAAAGCAAGATACCAAGAAGAGCTTCCAAATGAACGCACCTCGAAGCCCAGCCACCATTCATCAACATCAAGGTCCTTAATCGGGCTTCTCTTCGCCAGATATCCCGCGTTCGAAATAAGCACATCCCACTTCCCCACCTCCTGCGCCGCCTTCTGCACCGCCTTCTGATCCGTCACGTCCGCAATATGCAGCACGACATTGACACCGGGAACGTCACTCTCTACAATCTTCTTCGTCTCCGCAAGTGTTGCCTGCGTTCGGCCAAGTATATGAATCGGTGTAGCGCCAGCAAGAGCATATGCTCGGACAGTCTCCCGGCCTATGCCTGTCCCGCCGCCGGTAATCACGACAGTCTTGCCGGCCATGGACAGCTCAGGCCGTGTGGGATCGATGGCAGCATAGGTTTCGTTGTGCCATTCGGCTACTGGGGAGGGGAAGAGGGGTTTCATGTTGGCTGGGGTTTGTTGATTTGGTGAAGAGGTTCTTGAAGAGTATATATGACTGATGATGATCAGTTAGTGTGAGATTTCGTGCTGTAGAGGGGTTGGAGTCATCAGTTCCATCCGGGGATGTGCTTTGATATATAGACGCTCCTCTACAACCACCGACATCCTCAGTATCATTCACCGAGCATGTTGAAAGCAAGAATCTAATTCTGCAGGCCGTTACATCATTTTGGGGTACCTAAATCAAGTAAAAGAGATGCGTAGAGCCAACCGTCTTCTGGGCTTACTGCGAGCTTTGCTCACGCAGCAGAACATATTGCTTACCCACCCAGGATCCTAGACTCTCGGAAGTTATGCAAAGATCTGCACTCGAATAGTTTGCGCGATTTTAATTGGAGGGTTGGGTCAAGGATTCTGCGCTAATTCGACCTAGCATAACGCACCCGACGCCAAGTATAACGGCTGACCTGTGCCAAGCATAACGCTAAGAATAGTATTGGGGCTGGAGGTAGGGTTTATTGCCGTAGGTCCAGATATCGTGGTGAAGATAATAGAAGGCAGTGTCTCCTCTGAATGTATTCTCCTTGATTCTATTGCCGGGTTTAACAATAACAATGTGGAGAGCTGTGCTGTTAGCGCCTCATAGCTTGGCAAGCTAACTTACGGGAGCTAAAATAAGAAGAAGTATAGCGTGGCTTATCATAAGGCTTGTGAAGCTTCAACCTACTTCATGCACTGTATGGAATTTTCCATGCACTTTAACACCGTTGCTCTCCGCACTAACACTACTACAACGTGTTATTGCCCTTCTTTGGAATTTAGCCTTAGGTAAGTAAGGCATATATCGTATCTGCAAACCATCTCGTTATGTGCAGTACGAGAGCCTAGGAAGCTGCACTAGTCTTTATGACAACCCTTCTCCCTTGCAAGGACTTCGAATAGTAACGATTAGTCATATTTGTGCCTAGAACGCCAATTAGTTCAAAATTTTAACTAATAAAGATGAATCGCTCTTGTTGCTTTACTTCGCGTTTAGAAGTAAGAGGGCCAAACTTCTAACAAGTTACGAGTCATTTCGTAAAGTTGCAACACCAAGTTCGCTGAGGAAGACCAAAGGCAATAGTATCTAAAGCATATCTATACTGAATAGGGTATATATACAAGTCCCCCATCTCCAACAGGAGAAATAAAGGAGTGTCACAGGCCGTTAAACATCCCATCCCATCTATCAAATTCAACAAATAAATAGGTATCATCAGCGATCATCAACAATCAACAACGAACGACCAGCTCCACCCACCCCTCTCGTAAAACTCCCCAGGCCGAACTAGCAGCCATCTATCATCTAAAAATCATCCCTCTTCTCGATCTTCGCAGTCTCCAGATCCTTCTCGTCACGCGGGACGCTGATGCTCCCGGTCCGGCTATCCGGATCGACCTGGCCCTCCTGCAAACCGACATCCGACTCGCAATACGCATCGAGCTCCTTGCCCTTGAACAGATTCAGATAGATGGGGAAGCTCCACGCAATCAGGAAGAACGCCAGCAGGATGACCATGGCATGGCGGGTGCCGATGCGGTCGGCCACATTGCCCAAGATAGCGGGGACGACGGCGCCGCCGCAGACGGAGGCGACGAGGAACGACGCGCCGCGCTTGGTGTGGCGGCCCAGGCCGCGCAGGGACAGCGTGAAGATGGTCGGGAAGATGCAGCTCTCGAAGAAGAGCACCAGCATCAGCATCGCGAGACGCCCCAGTTCGCCTTCTTGCCGTGGCCTGTGTCGGTGCCGATGGCCGCGCTGATGAACACCATGATCAGGGTCTGGTACGCTAGCAGGATGTACCGCGGTTTCGTGACGTACATCAGCCCCGCGGCGGAGAAGCGGCCGATGGCGAAGAGCGCCTGGGCGATGGCGTAGAAGTTCGCGTCCTGGTGCTGCGCGGTGATGGTCGGGATGTCCGGGCGGGCCTGCGTGTAGAAGTTGATGAAGTAGCCCGCGATGCCGACCTGGGCACCGACGTAGGAGAATTGCGCTGTTACGCCCCAGAACAGCGTATACTGCTTGTTCATCGGCTTGTCTTCGTAGCCGGTGGTTGAGGTGGTCATTTCGGCCTGTTCAGAGGGTTAGTTGGGGGACTAAAGGAGGAGCTGGGGGCGGTGGGGAAAACTCACCTGGTCAGCCATGTCGGCGTCTGTGATTTCAGGGATCGGAGCGAAGTAGAACACGACCGCGAGCAGGGCGACGAAGGCTGCGATGCCGAGATAGACGTATTACACGCTTGTGAGGAATTTGCCATCCGCGCCTACGTTCTTGAAGATGACATAACTAGCTAACACGGGCGCGGCAACAGAGCCAACGGCTTGGAACGACTGCGATAGCTCCAGACGGAATTCAGACCACTTGGGCGGGCCACAGATTGCGACGTACGGGTTCGCAGAGGTCTCGAGGGTGGACAGACCGGAGCCAACGATGAACATGGAACCGCAGAATCCGCCGAAGGAGCGCTTCACGGCGGAAGGCAAGAACATCAGTGCGCCGACACAGTAGATGTAGAGGCCGAGAATGAAGGTGTAGCGGCAGCCAAACTTGCGCACGAACCATCCTGAGTAGATCAATGGGCCGATGAAATAGGCACTGTAGAAGGGAGTTAGCTGCCGCTCTTTACAGTCGCTAATTTGAATGTTGTGACAGAGAGATTGTGAAGATAGTGAGCACTCACCCGAAATAAGCACCCTGGAGACCAGACGACTGGCCCTGAGTGATATGCAGGGCGACCTGGAAGCGTGAGTTGAGGACATCGAGAAGACCATAGGCAAAGCCCCAGAGGAAGAATAGAATGGCGACTAGAGTCACGGGGACTGGATTGGCGGGTGGTGATCTGGGATGCACCCGTGACAAGCTTGTCACTAACGCTCTTGCGGCGCTTGCCAAAGTCCAATGCCTCGACAGCGGAGGGCCGCCGTGCCTGCTGTTCGTGGACTTCATGGATTGAGGGCTCCTGCTCGCCCGCCAGGCCGAATTTGAAGACCATGGTGGAAACGGATCGGCAGCAGTGTTTGGGTGTGGGTTTGAGTTTGGGCTGAAGTCAAGAAGATTCGAAGCTCAAGTCAATTGAGAAAGGATGAGGAGCAAGTGAATAGTAAATAAGTGGAGAACCAGGCCAGCTCCAGTTCAACTGAAGAGGATCTGAGGAACTTGGGAGCTGTGCAGATGATGATTCTGTCCCGGGGGATGTCGCAGGCAGATAAATACTCCGGGACTACGAAGAGCTTCAGACTTCAGAGGTGTAGATATTATGTGCCAAATCCAGATGCAAAGCACAGTTCAACACGACATGCGGGGCGCTGGGTGCGCCGAAAGGGGATTCGCGTGAGAAACCTCGTACAGAGATTTCCCGGTATCTGGGGTTGGTACGAGTGCCGCCGACAAACTACAACCCAGTGACGCGGCAAAGCCGAGGTGGCGACGCAATCGGACGCATCTCCTGCGGCAAATCACCCGCAACTCCACTAGCCCGCTTTGCTCCACTGCCTTTGAATGAGAGGACTTTCTTGCTCCACCGTGAACCTTCTCCACCTAGATTTCTCCTCACTCCCCAGATGCCCAGATAGCACTTACAACGCCTCTTATCCCGCAAGATCATCATCCAGCTCCACTGCATACTCATTTCCCCGCACAGATCACTATGCGGTGGCACAGAGATGCGAGAAGATCCGGTGGCTTGGCCGACGCAGGTGTAGGGCTGAGAGCAAGCCAGAAGCCACCAGGGCCAACAGATCCCTTTGCCGCCATCATGCTGCCGCAATCGAGATGCTGGTTGAGTTGAGATGCGGGATGGCCTCATTGTACGCGAGGTGTGTCTGAAAGTGGACCACGGCCTTGGCACCTGCACTTGTTCCCGCTTTCGGCAAATCTTGCAAGCCATGCGTGGTCAAAGGCACGTATCACCGTGTATTCGCATGGAGTTGAGTTCAGGGGAATACCTGTAGATACCTGTAAATACTCCTTCGAATAATAGTCCCATTCTCATTCGACGAGGGCTCCCTGCCACTGATAGAATGGCTGGGATAGTCTCGATCGGGCTGGAATCCCTTAGAACTCTTTTCCCCAACCATTTTCTCGTCTGTGCGGCTGAAGCTAGCCACTATCAAAGTACTCTCCGGTTTACCTAATTCTGGGCAATACGAACTACCTGCCTGTCTAGTTATTATTCGCATCACGCAAACCTGGCCTGACCTTGCCCCAACCCAGGCACAGGGACGTGATAAGCACCGAACATTGGGCATCCTTGACTCATGAGGACGCTCCGACAGGCGCCGTTTGGTCACGACCTATCTCGCGCCATGCTCGACGGGGAATCTCCGGATGACCCAATGCAAGGCCCAACAGTCCCGCTACATGAGGCTCTAGATCCCAGACGCTAACATCCTGTCAGCAGATTCTAGCGTGCTTCTGGCGTTCTTCTAGCGCCCTTTGCAAGCTTGTCAGCGCTATCTGGACTGCTATCTGGACTGCCATCTGTGAGGGCTTGGCGGGCTTTCGCACGCCGGCATTTGCATGGCGTCTTGTTGCAGCATGACGGAGTCTTGCCCTGTCGTGCGCATTGGAATGAACGCTTAAGCCTCAAGCTGAATCGGCCCATTTGTCGGCTCCACCGGAATATTATCAGATTATCAGGTGGATACCTCTCCGGTGAGGATGCGATTGGTCTCCGTTGCGACAGCTGAGAGTCTCTCCACCCCCGATGTGAGCTTCCCCGCTCACTTCATTCCTTTCCTCTACAGTTTTCTTCACAAAAATAAGAGAACGTTCCGAGATTCTCAAACCTCACATATCATCAAGTCGAAGACACAAGATGTACTCAGTCTCGTTAATGACTATCAAATACCTCAAAGGCCTAAACTCCGAGTTCGGAACTTTTCCCCCTCTATTAGCCTTTACTCCAAAGTGTCATCCGCTCTATCTAGACTGCAGACTACAATACCAAATTAATCATACAGGTTATTATATCAAACAAACTTTTCAAGCGCTTAGAGTAGACAGCCGGGGTATCTTCGTAAAAATAAAAAGCAAAAGATTCCGAACTTTGAAGATCACGGGAAAAATTATGGAGGTCTTTGAGAATTCTGCGCATGTCGAGAATGCCACGAACTTCTAGCGGGTTGGTGCGCAGAAGCAGACGATAGACTGTGCGCCGACAACAATCTCGTGCGAGAGGGTGTAGAAGCATTAGTACTAGATAAAGGTAGTTGTGATGCTATTGGTGACGCATTGAACGGAGATGAAAACGCTCGATTCCTGGACGAAGCATCTTGAGGTTGCGTTCGCACGAACCCAGCAGGCCTCTGTAAATGAACCTGCTGCCATCTCTCCCTCCTATGATCTTCCATTCTTCGGGCCTCTTTCTTATCCCGGACCTCGGATGGGCTGTCTTCAGGCATACCAGCAATCGCGTCATCGATGGCGTCTCGGCGTTGAAGCTCTCTTCGTTCATCTTCCTGCCGCCCTTGGTTTGTGTCCGTTACTACAAGAACCCGTACATCAGTAAAATATCCAAAGTCAAGCACCGTGAAATCTTATACGTACCTTCTTGGATTTTCCGGCCGAAGGCTTTTTGAATTCGATTGCTGAGCCGGCTAATTTGCCTAACCAAGCTCAATTCGACGTAGCCTTCCGCATTCACATCATCCTCATCAAAGAAAGACGAATCGTACTCTGAAAAAGCGTTAACATCGAAGAGGAAGTCATTACTCAGCACAGCGTCTACCGAGAGGTTGTCGAGGACATGGAAATCGCACTGATAAGAAGTATCGGAGTCATCGAAGGACCAATCTACGTCTTTCACTAGACCTCTAGTAAACGCCCGTGAACCATCGGCGAACTCGAGTTCTAACCGATAGTCCTTCTGATCGGAGATCTTGAAGCCACGCTGCATGGCATATGCAGTTGAGACTAGCATTACATCTGAACCCGTGTCAGGAACGGCTACAGCACGTTCTCCATCAAGCGAACCCCAAACTCTTTGTCTTTGAGATCCCAGAAGCCTGACCCCTAGGCGTAGCGGAAATGGTAATAACTTCGCTTTGATCCGACGTGCGAATTTAGTCAGAGTTTGAGTGAATTTTAGGAATTTTCCACCAATGATCACGTCATGTATACACCCAGGGAGTACGGAGAACAAAATATAGAATACACCCGGTTCATTAGCAAATCGCCAGGGCAAGTATGCCGTTCCGATGGATCGAGAAACTTTTCCAGTCGGCAGTTGAAATTCAAGTTGCGAATCACGCTGGATGTCAATCTTATTCCGGACTGCAAAATCTAGGGAAATAACGCTCTTTTCCGCTCCAGTATCTGGGAATGCCGCTACTTGCGCTCCGTTGAGGTTACCCGGGACTTCATAATGACGCTTGGTCGCTGGATTTATTTTTCTAACTGTACTTGTTAAGACCCTTGAGCTCCTAAGGTTCTCATGTTTTCCGATTTCAGAACCCTAAACACCAGAATAAATATGCGTATAATAACTTAGCAAGTCCTTGATATGAATGTAATTATATCGTGAATCCTCGGATTCCTTGAGATTATTATTGGATGATCCCGCTAACTTTCCGTGAATGCCACTTTTTGGTCGTTCGGGCGGATATGTGAAAATAACATCATCTAGAAACTTCGAACTTTCGGGAACGTCACTGCCGAAACTAATTTGAATACATCCCGTTAGTATTTCGGAGTAACCCAGGTTTGTTAATACCACTTACGAGAAAGAACGAGGCCACATTTCAGTGGCGCGACTCTTGTCGACGATACCAACGAAATCACATAAATTCGGGCGGTCATATTGAATTCGATCTTGGCTGTTTATCATGCGCGTCTGTCCTTGCTTCGGAAAGTGTGATCCCGTAAGTTTCGCAAGAGGTTCTACAACGTGCTGCCTGAGCTTCGAGCATAGGGACCTGGTTGTCGAGCGTGAGTCTCGTCCTGCATTCGAGTCCCTCCCGTTCTCATCAGATGCTTGATTACCACTGCGCGAGCGTGCAAGGCTCGCCTTGATCTTCGAGAAGAAGCTGGGGGTTGGTTGGCGTGGCACTGACTCTGATGGCTGTAGCGTCTCTTTTGAGTCATGGCGGTAATGAGCATCATATTGTTGACCCGGCTCATGAGGCAATGTGGATGTGCTACAACCATCCTTGCAGCCGTGGGGGCGATCGTTTACAAGATCTCTCGGTTCGTTTATTCCGTTATACCTTTCATCTTTCCTCTTCCCTCTTATACAGCACATGAACCTCTTTTTCCTTTTGGGTTTTCTATTATCTTGGACTCTGCTGTTAGCATAGCTTGAGTCCGGTATAGTAGAGTTTGAACCTAATTCTGAAGAGCTCGAATGCTGTCGCATCGGGGGAGGCTCAGGAGGCGTCGGAGGAGGTTCAGGAGGCTTCTGAGGACGTATTAAAGCTTCGCGAGGCAGATCTCTTAGCGAATGAGGTCCAGACTAGAGGACGAGTTGTATTAGAGAAAGTAATTAATACATTATTACCTTTATAGATAATAAGACATAATATATAAATTTGCTTACTTTTAGCGGGTATGTATGGCAGACTTCATCTGTAAAATCTAGACTAGTGCTAGAATAGATATAGGCATATTCGCTAAGCCAAGGTTCAAGGTTTGTTATGCTATATTTTCCTTCGGATGGTGTTGTCTGTCCAGGAGGAATCCAGCTCTGGTCGAACATCCGAGGACCATCTCTTACCTTCGCCACCTCAATTGCAACAAGGAGCGATACAGCAGGATGTGGCTTCATTTTGGAATGGGTTAAAAGAGTATACGAGATTTCAAAGGTCTAGTCAATACTAGGGAGTAAGAATAGCTGTAGGCGTATTCTTTGAGGAGGGTTGGTGAGAGGATAAGGAAAATATTTATAGTGGTGATAGAGAGACTGCTGCGGATACGAGCAGGTCTCAGCACCGCGGGTCATAGAGCGTGATTGACAGCAAGCTGAACAAAAATTGGTGATTGATGGGAGGTAGAGTTTCAGGGTGTAGAGATGAAAGTCTGAGAATGTTGAGGTCCAAAGCTGAGGTCGTGCTCGGGGGAAGAGGGCTATGTGACAGCGCTGCTGCCAACGCAGCCGCCAAGTCTCAAGTCTGCCTTGCGCTATCACCAACGCACCAGACAGTCTAGCTAAGAAAAACAAGAATCCCTCCAGCACAAGGGAAAAATGTCTCGAAACATCGTGAAATGCAGCAACCTTCTTCCGCCGACATAGAGCTCGGCGATTTGCCTGCGGTAGACCGTGATGGCTACAGGGCTGTGGCTGCCTGGATAGCTCGGGACCCGGACAACGAGACCTTCATCTACCGCAGATTCGACCAGCTAAGTGCACGCAATTTGCTTTATTTGCAAAGTGAGCTCCTGGCATTGGAAAGACGTTTAGAGCGACTTGATGCTGAGACAGCAAAAAGCACTGACATGGAGTTGAAGGACTCGGCTAGGAGATGGGAGGTTTTTTCCAAGAATGCTGAGAATCGGGTAGAAGAACGGGACCGTATGAATCTTGTTTTTGAGATTCGGGCTAAGATTAAAGAATATCGTAAGTCAGAAAGCCTATGGTCTTCTAAATAAACTTCTAGCATATTTTGCTCACCCGGCTAGATAAGGCTTTAGTCCTTCAAAGTCAGGTTGCAAAACTTGACCGTCCGAGCAGTCGGGTTATCGAGACGTTTCGAATCTGGTTCGATGGAGGAAAGCAGGAAAATGGTGGTCGAAAACCCGATCCTGTACTCGGAGGCCAAGCAAAGCATGTTTTAGACAACGAACAAGACCTAGCAGCATTGAAGACACCCGCAGATGACGATTTCCTCTCTCGATTCCTGCAAGACCACTGGCCAGTCACCGTAAGGACAGAGTTCATCTTCATATTTTTAGTGGGGTTAAATACTCATCTATCTTCCAGAGCCGCCACCCCGGAGATCATCTAGATCGAACTGGCCATTATCAGGAGCGCCATGTAGTCTGGACGGTTGCGATCATCAGCACAATCATCGCAGCCGTATTACTTGTGGGTGCCATCGCCGGCCTGTACGTCGAGCAGCGCCCAAAAGCTCGTCTCGGCATGATAGCAGCATTCACGGCGACCTTCGCATTGAGCGTGATATTACTTACGAATGCCCGGAGAGCTGAGGTCTTCGCAGCAACTGCAGCGTTAGTATCCAGCCCATTCTCCGTATTGTTTGGTGGGCTGACAGGTTACTATGATCAGCTATGCAGCAGTCTTGGTGGTGTTTGTGAGTGGAAATCTCGCAGGGCCTGGTGCGAGTGGCAGCCATGGAAGCAGTGGAAATGACTTGTGAATGCTGAAGGGCGCCCACTGAATGACCCGACCCGGAGGGAAAAGAAGGTTAAAAACGACCTCGAAGATGTGTGGAATTAAGATACAAGTGACTTCGCGCTTTGGTCAGAGTGATGTCATACCGCCCGCCTGCCGCCTTGACCAAAAATGAGTCTGAGCGACTGCAAAAGAAGGCAACACGCGGGCTGGGCCTATGCCGACTGCATACACCAGTTCGCCGACTGGGGCGTACCTATTTGCGGCATTATGGCTTTCATAGCGGCTATGAACTCCAGGACATGGCCTAAAAGCATTAAAGCAAAGCCATTTTGAAAGCCTGTCGTAAGCTGATGGAGATTTGAAGAAGAGGCCACCTTGAAATACACTCGCATCATCTCCTCAAGCTAACTTGTGGAGCTCATCAACTGGAATAATATTCAGGGGCAGAATAGTGATGGCCTAGGTAGACAGTCGATTTAAGCAATCGGGTTGACAGGGAGGTTCCTCGAACGTACCAAGGAGAAGCCCTGGAGAATTTCAGTCTTCATCCAATCACATCATGCGGTAGGCAAATTTTGGCCTCAGTCATGTTCTGTGTACGACAAAGACTGGAGATTCATGACGAGATTATTTAGGGAAGAGAATGAATAGTATATTTTAAGGATACGCCTAGTCTATAAAGTCCACTATGGAACAAATTCTGGAGTCTAAGGTGCTTTACTACGATGTGTGATATTCTGAAAGCTGATGAATTTATACTTAATTAGTATCGCCTAGCCACTGGTGTGGTATTTGGCGGGCTGAATTGTTATAGTTAATGCCGTTGCCAATAATGTGAGCACACTTAGGACATTTTCGACGAAAAATTCAGGCATCCGACCGTATATCTATTAAATAAGTAAGGCCCCTATCAGATCCGCCTATCCTTGGCTCGTATCAATGCCGCCTCAGGCCGAGTCTCACGTGTCACAGTTCAACGTCACGTCTTAGCTCAAGCAACTTACAAACGAGTGACTAAATTCAAAATAGCAACGAGCCTCTACCCAGCGCCAGTCTAAAATCTATAAGGATATCATAAGGTGAAAGACCAAAAAAATCCAAAGTAAGCGCAAGAAAGGATAATCAAGAATAGAAGTCAAAAGTGCAAACAAGAACAGAGGTAAAGGGGATACAGGAATTGAAAGATAGGCTTGGGAGGTCATCAGATTGCCGTGCTGGAAAAGAACAGAAAAAGTCTAACAGTAAAGGGTATAAATGAAACAATAATAGAAGCAGGCAATCAAAGGATGAAAAACATTAATAAAGCATAAAACAAGCGATAAGAATGAAGAGCAACAAGTGTCTAAAGTACCAAAAGATCAACAAAAAGAATGAAATGAAGGGCACAGAAGAAGAAAAAGAGGGAACGCTGTCTTCACACTACCGTACAGCATGAAGGCAGTTATGATGCGTTCCGATTCCTTGGGCACTCGAAAATAAGTAGAAAAGAAATGGAAAAGTCCCACCTAGTCCCTACAATTACGAAGAATAATAAATGCACTAGTAGGGAGAGACATTAACCGTTAGTCTCAGGTGCAATGTTCGTCTTTGTAGTGTTCGCAGATAGGGCAGCGTTCCGGGCAATTTGCCATGAGATTTTCCGAGCTGCATTGACAGCAAGTCCATACATCCTCTACCGTATTGGTAGTAATGGTCGCGTTGTTGAAGCCGTTAATGTGGTGTCCGTGGGGAGAGGATGCCGGGAGGCGACCAAAGCAGGAGCTGGGAGACGAACTAGCAAAAGCACCACTGGCAAGTGGCAGAGAATTGGTTGGAAGATTGAAGGCTGAGGCAGTGGCTGGAGCTTGGCATCGAGAGCATAGTACATGTCCACATGCTGGACAGTGCCCATCAGTCAGAGGTAGGAGATTCGCTGAATTGCACCCGCAGCAGACCCAAACATCTTCCGGCATTGCTGTCATATCGAATAAGCTATCGAGTTACTGTTGTGGTTGATCGGGTAGTCGCGTGATAGAATTCGTAAGGACGGCCGATCCGAAAGGACTCGCAAAGCGGTTTGACGAAGCGAGAACTGTCGGGTTAGGACTTGTTAAAGACCAAATTGGGCGCAGCTGATAAGGGGCCTGAGGGGCACACGTAGTGACGGCTGGACTGTCGGTGTTGAGATTTTAACGATACGGCGGTGAGGGAATGAGAGAAAAGAATTGGCGTTTCGATAAATGCTCGGTGAAGGTTTTAAGTGAAAGTAGAAGAAGCTGAAGATGTGTTGAGCGGCTGGTCCGAGAGAGAATGTACCTACGATGTTATATAGAAGTAATCAAGGCCTGCTAGGTTGCACGAATGGTGACTAAAGAGGGAGGAAGGTCTACTTTCACAAGCCCCATCTTGCACTTGGGCGAAAAAAGAATGCCTTCGAGGCGCACTTCGCGAATGCCTTGTAAGACGTGGAGATGCTACTGAAATTGGGTGGGATAGTAGACATGCTGCCCTGTTAAGGGGTAAAAAAGTTAACGGCTAAGCTGCCTCACGATACCTTCGGCGGTCGCCGCAAGATACACAGCCCGCATCTAGGGGAAGGTCTTGAGGCAGACGAATAGGATTGTGGTTTAATTGAGCGGTGTAATAGAGAGGGCATACCAAGCTGGATCGCCTTAAATGTAACGCAGCCGTTGACCATGGGCAGGTGATCTGTGTAGCTTAAATTGAGAGCCTCACTATAAAGCTCCGCGCTTAGTACTATAAACATGAAACTATGACCGAAACAAGAATAGAGCGGGGTCAAATGGCTGGCGGTCAAAAATAACCTTTATCCTCGATAGTTTTAGCATAGCGTTCGTTTTGAATAGAGGAATGATATTGAGAAAAAGGCGTTTCTCAAACGCGCGACTCAGGAAAAACTCGGGCGTCATGACTCTTTCATAAGCTAGCTCTTACGCTCTTGAATCTCAGGCTTTCCCAACTAATGACGCTTGCTCTCTCCGGAAACCTCAAGAAGAAAGGCACGATAGAAAAGCTCAGCTACGGGTGCAGCTTCTACGCCCAACGCCTAATTCAATATGATGCTTAATTTAATAGCCGTAAACGTCATCGGTAGAACAATGCTTCTGTCAAAGCGTAAGGCAAATAGTGCTGCCTTGCGGGCTAGGCTGACTCACCAGCCTTATGGAGCTATCACTCCGGGATGCCGTTCTTGGGAAATCTTTCCATGATTCCTCTCATAGTGATTGTCCTTCCGAAGCCGGAGCATTTTTTGAGGGACAGATACGCGTGAGCTGCTAGCCGGTGTACATATCGTGTCAACGTGACAAGAGTACGCCCGGTCGGGAGGGCTCTCAGCGTAAATGAGGGCTGTGTTCGTGTGATCATGTAAACGGTGTGACAGGCAAGGAACATTCTTGTCCTACTACTGGAGTCGAGAAGATGTTTTGGGCTATCGTGGTGATGTTTTTTTTTCGGTGAGGAAACTCGGAGCTCCAATATTATGGGGCTTGCGCGTGCCAAGCGCCGGGCTCAGCCACGAAATAAGCTGATCCGTATCGTATTGTTTATCGATAACAAGTCAACAGCATGTAGGCGGAAAGAGGGCGTCCTTGGGTCAAGAAAGTCTGTGGTGGGATATCACACTAAACGGCGATAATTTAGTCTCCGGGCAAATAACAGCCAATATATGCACGAACACGTGGATGTCACCAATCAGATGGCAAAGAAAGCTAAAGTCCAAGACCTGTTGTGCATGTTTGAGAAAAGAACCTAGCGCAAGATAGCTGCAGGGCTACGACGCCCAACAGTACAGGTACTAAGTAACCAAATGTGGAAAATGCAGGTGCTTAGAATAGCCATCCGACGAATGTGCGATAAAACCATCCAGCCTTCTTATTCTTTTGCATCATTGCTTGTTGCGCCAAGAATTCCTCCTCCTCGCGGTCGATCTCGGCCTTTCCGCCGTACATATCTGCCATCTCCGGCCTAATTCGCTTTGTGTTATGCCAATACTTATAACCCAAAATCATGGCCAAATAAAGTGGAATGCCGAGATAACCCGTGATGAAGTTCTTGTAGTCAAAGTTTCCGTAGTCTCCTTTCGTGAAGACGTTGAAGTTCTTTGTCACCGCGATCAGACAGCAAAAGAAGAGGGCCACATAGGAGCCATAGATTCCTAAGGGCGCAGTGTATGGCATCGCATCGTCCGAAATCCCTTGGGCCTTGCGGGCCTTCACGAAGAAAATGTGGGTCACTAGAATTGAAATCCAAGTGAGAAGACCAAAGATGGTTACGAGGTTGACAAAGTACCCAAAGACAACCTTGGAGCTACTACTAACGTTCATGAAGGCGAGCAGGCAGAAAAGGGCAGAGAGGCCAAGCGAAAAGATCGGAACCCCACGTGCGTCAGTATGGGCAAGAATGCGGGGTGCTTTCCCTTGAGAAGCCAAGCCGTAGATAGTACGGGATGCAATGTAGAGATCGGAATTCGCAGCGCTGAAAACGAACAACAGAATGCAGCCGTTGAGAATACCTGGGAGAGCCTTGATGCCTGCAAGAGAGATGGCAACAACAAAGGGTGAGGCGGAGGCCTTGCTACCCTGCTTGTTGGCAAAGGCAAGTTCTGGAGAGTTGTACGGCACGATCATGCCTAAAAGGAATACGCTGAGCACATAGAAGATCATTATTCGCCAGAATGTGAGCTTGATAGCGCGAGGAATGGTCTTGCGCGGATTTTGTGCCTCTCCGACGGTGACACCAACGAGTTCCGTTCCTAATTTGATATTACTAAGGATTACAATCGGGGGCTGTTTACTACCTAATTAACTTACCAAGGTAGGCGAACACAGCGGTGATCATTGAGCTCCAGAACCCAAGGAATTTCCCCGCGGATCCAGCTACAATAGTTTTAGTAGAAGAAATAGCATATCCGCCGAACAACATACTCTCTATGTAAGGCTTGAAAGCCCCAGGATTATGGTAATATCGAAATCCTGTCTTATCATGATTTGGACCTCCTCCAAGTGCCAAGATCAGCGAAAGGAGAATCACAGCACAAATAACAATGACTTTAATGCTGCTGAGCCAGAACTCGAATTCGCCAAAATATCGGACACCAAAGTAATTGATGGCAATAATAACCACTAAGAATACGGTAATGAATACACCTGGGTTTATGCGGTCAGGAGGGCACCAGTACTGAATGACCAGAGCGGCCGCCGTAAGCTGGTTTGGTGTAACGATGATATACTTGAACCAGTACGTCTATCACGGTTAGGTTAGCGGGACCATTCCGCTGACTCATTTTGCTTCTTGCGATTCCTCATCGAACGGTGAAATCCTGAGGAACTCACATATCCAAGGGCAAAACCTAGAGCGGGGTCAACAAATCTAGCAGCATAGCCCGCGAAACCACTACCCAGAGGCAACCAAGCTGCCATTTCGCCTAGGCCACACATCACAAGGTAGACTATGAAGCCGACGAGAGCGTATGATATTAAAATTGAGGCTGGTCTGGAAGGCATTAGTGCCGTATGAACACCTTACAAGATAGAATTTACGTACCCAGCTCGCGCGAGCGCCGCCCCAGTTCCAATGATCAATCCAGTACCGATTGCACCACCAATGGCAATCATAGTAATGTGACGGGCTTTGAGACCGCGGTGTAACCTGGTGCTGGCAGCCTCGGGCGTCGAATGGCAGTCTCCAGTCGGTTGATCCGCAGAAGAATAATCCGCCTTGCCATGTTCTTCATTTTGTATTTGCGGGTTGCCTTCCGAAGAGCCATAGCTTTTCCTGTTCCAGATCGCCATTTTTACAAAGCTATATATCGGATAAGAAGATGAGTGATGCGCACGGAAGGTTAAGATGGTAATGAGCGGAGTGAGGAAGGTGGGGATATGTGGGGAGGACAAAATCCATCAAACTTCTAAAGGCAGATCTGCTTTGAGCTTGAAGCTCGGAGATACCGATAATTCAGGGAAATACACAAGACTCTGTGAAAACTAACGATCTAACGAGTAGGCTTATTGACCGCAAGGCGATAAAGGAACGCGGAGAGGTAGCACAAGGCTCGACGGCTCATACCCACATGGCTGCAGGGACTTCGTCGGGGCATCCGCAGTCTTTTAACCTCCGCTTGGAGGTCCGATGGCTCGCCTTATTCACCGCGAGGGTTCTGATCTTTCTCCGAAGCATCCCTGTTCAGGCGAAGGGCGTATCAGCTTCAACACGATCTCGTAAGACCTTGGCAAAGAGGAAAACTGCATCCATTATCCTTGCACAAGGCGCTGCCGAGCACCGATACATTCTTGTCATTTGGCTTGGACAGCGCGGGCCAAGAAACCCCAAGACCGTCCTGGTCAAATGTCCGGACGGAAAGGTGGGGCCTGTCGGGTCAGCACAGATGATAGTGAGTAGGGTGATGGCCGGGCTATCACCATTTGACAGCCCTTTGTTATGAATTCTTCATGTGCAGCTGGAGAGAGACGAGATATCTGAAAATTTTTTCCAATGTCGAGTCTACACCGGGTGGCTGAGCGATTCGCCTTGAGTCTGCAAGCCATCGATCTTGCCCCACTTGGCGGGCCGTTGCACCAAGCCATACGAGCCTCCGCGTCAACCCGATCATCAGGCAGTAATGCGCTTCCTTATAGGGTTACAGAAAAAGGTCAAACAGTAAGGCTGGAGAAAATTCGTATGTCATGCCTGGGCGTGAGAATTCCCTCGTGACTGTGCACGGCTTGCCTGAACTAGAAATTGGTATAGCGGCAATTCCTGCTTCATACACGCTCATGAGTGTACGAGCCGTTTGGACTCGTTCCACGGCTAATATACGAGAGCTTAGTATCGCCTTATCTACCTTAGACAATCGAAGCCTCGTCTAGTGTCCAACCCGCCAACTTGTTGATTAGATCCTTGTCATACTCGGGCTGCAAATCCCTCCCTTCCTCATCCAAAGACCCCAAGTAGTTCGTGATATCTCTTCCGTCAAACTCTCTCATCTCAAACCCGTTACCCATGAATGCAAACCGATTCGCATCCCAGTATTCAATCTCAAAATCCTCGTATCGAGGTGCTCCCATCATCTCCAAGAAATGGAGGCGGCTGCCAGGCCAGATCGCAGCCTGACCGTCTGCCTTGCCTTGCTTGAACCAACTCCGACACGGGGAGGTCCAGGCGGTGCGTTGGAGGAACAGGTCCGCGTGCTGGCGGAACTGCAGGGAAACGTCCATCCGAGGACGGAATGATTTGATGTTCTCAACCTGCGCTTTTCTAATGACGCTGAACATGTACTTGGTCCACTGCTCTATAAGAGGCATGAAGCTGCCGTGTCCGAGAGGGCCGTACGGTCCGCAATAGGAGAAGTAATTGGGGAAAGTAGGAATGCTAATGCTGAGGTAGGACGTTAGGCCATTCGCATCGCTCCAAAGATCACGGATGTCCTGACCGTTGGCGATGAAAGGGAAGCGTGGAAGCCAGGATGTATCAAACCCTGTAGCGCAAATGATCACATCAACCTCGTGAGATTTACCATCATGGTCAATGAAGCCTGTAGGGGTTATTGAGGAGATAGGGTCGGTGAAAATAACGGCGTTGGGCGCGATCAGAGCCTCGAGATAACCTGGAGCTGGAGTAGGACGACGGCAGCCCGGGTTAAAATTCTTCGGGATTACCTTTTCAACGAGGTGATGGTTATTGTTGAGTTTTCGGCTCATTTCCTTGAGGGACAACTCTCGAGCCTGGGTTGCTTCTTCGCTGCCTTTGATTATGAATTTAAATCGTTGATTCAGCTCGTTCTCGATCTGTTTTTGATATTCGAGGTACTTCTTGGGATGCTTCTCAAGGTATTCAAGTTGCTCTTTGCTATCTGTGTAGACACTGTAAGCACAAAAGCATCACATACCAGCAGATTCGGCATACACGCAAAGTTTGCCCCATCCTTCCCTGCCCATATCTGAGCAAATCCCGCCGTTATCCATATTGGAGAACGTATCCAATGATACAGCATTTCAACTCTCTTCTGAATGGCCGCCACTATTTGCACCCCACTACTTCCAGCTCCGATTACAGCCACCTTTTTCCTAGACAAATCATACCCCTCCTCATAGTTAGCGGAGTGCATTAACTTACCTTTAAAGCTATGCAGACCAGGTATGTTCGGCCACTTCCAATTGTTCAATACCCCACCAGCGTTGATAAAAAACTCAGCAGCATCTTCAATCACTTCATTCGTCTCAAGGTTTCGTATTTGCATCCGCCATACGCCTACATTATTGTCCCATTCTACTCGTTCGATTTGATGGCGTAGCTTGATGTATTTGGAGATGAATTTGTTCTCTTCTTCGATTGTCTTCAGATACTGCCAGATTTCAGGAGCGTAGGAATAATAGTGAGTCCAGAGCTTGATCTTCCATGAAAACTGGTAGTTGACAGAAGGAACATCGCAGGTACAGCCTGGATATCTGTTGAAAGTATGTTTGTTAGTAAGTAAAAAGGTGGTATTCTTGTGCGCTTTACTACCTATTCTCGAGCCAAGTGCCACCAATATCCCGATTCTTCTCGTAGCATACTGTATCCACATTTTCCATCTGCTCTTCGGCCTTTTTGAAGAAGTTTAAAGACGAGGCGCCGGCCCCCATCAAAATCACCTTAACTCTCCGCTTGACGCCCATTGGCTGTTCTCGGATCCTGTAGCCATACCGATCTGTTTCTGGGGCAGGTTGATCCCTAATATTAATGTTGGCATCGACCCTGTTGTCAGCGCTTTCATGAAGGTTTTTCAGGTCTGCATTCGCAACCATTTTGCACGGGTTAGGGCAAAAGCAGAGCGCGTAGGAGTGGAGCGTCAGAAATTAACCATTGAGCTGAAGCACAGGTGAGATGGTCAGATGAAGCTCCCAGTGCTTGAAAACAGTGGGTACATAAGGTAAGCTCGACTGATGTCAGAACGGACTCGAGGTTAATATGTCAGCAACAGAAATGTTTGATAACCTCGGAGATAATAAATATAGTAGATACGACTTCATAAAGAATTGGCTTTCCTGCGGCAGCTGTTTGCCGTTCCCGGTAACAGGTGCGGGGTAGGGGCAAAGTGATGACAAGCTCACGATTTGCCCCCCAGCAGCCAATGCTAATAATTAATATTTGCACCGTCCATTATAGATGTCACGCAGCGATTGCAGAGTCGATATGCTTATGGCTCATGTGTAAACTTGCTGTGGACATGTTCTTGCCCGGACATGGAGGTATGCAAATGTGCGGATTTAAGCTGCACGCCGAAGAAAGTCCGCATCTAACTTTAGCCGGCGCGCGAGAGGAGGAAAGTTCGGGAATGCAAGTCTTCTCAGGGGTCCAATAGACGTAGGGCTGAAGTTGAGTGCTCCTTGAAAGGCAGCGCTTGTGAGAGGAGGCAGAAACTGATGGCATGTGGGCTGCACGTCAGATTACCTTCAGGCAGCTATGGGGACTCGGATGGAGTCGTAGAAGCCGTCTTGACACACGGTCGGGCGTGTTGATATGGGAAAGAGTCTGAAGTCCCGCTTGATCACCTTTGATGAAACAGTCCTCAGCGTGCTTGGCAAACCCCGTGACCGGCTGTTCAGCGACTCACAGACACTCAGCGGAGCAACGCAACAGAACCCAGCCGCAGATTCGCTGGCGTTGGCCGACCTGACCTACATTTTCGTGCTTCCCATAAGACCTGTCGATGATCGCTTCGCTCTGACGTAGACCAGCGACACCAAGTACTCATTCATCCACCACCTCCTTCGATCCGCCACTACCTCTGTTTGGCGTGTTCCGCGCCGACTGCTGTTCAACCATCCACGACTGCGACGACTCGCAACGTCGCGAACCATAACCCGCCCAAGCGTTGGCAGCTCCGGCAGCGCCAACCACCTACCCTAAGGCAACATCGAATACGTCTTTCGTCTCGTTTTCTTCCGAAAGTCGACGAGGCCTAGGACAAGGCAGATGTGGATATCGCAAAAAGCGGGAAGAGGTCTTGCGCACCGAGTGCTGCATATTTCAACACTAGTTTGCGCAGCCTCGTGAATGACCCGGCCCGCACGCTGTTCGGAACTCGAACGCTAAGCAATAATCCGCATGAACAACGACCATGGAATACTATCAAAATGGGCAACGTCGTTACTACAGCAGTAACACTGCACAGTCGCAGCAACCCTCGGGCCAGTATCAGAACCCTTACGATCGGAGGACGCCGAGCTTCGATAATGCAGACGATGCGACCATGGGAGCAAATGGTGGCGCGAACAACTATGGATATCCGGTTATAGCAGCGCCCGCAAGGCGCAACAGCGCTGCTCTGCGACAAAATGACGAGCTCTTCATAGGCGATACAGTTTCACCAACAAGTCCTCCAGTTCCTAACTCTCCCGGGTACGGATATCAGTATCAGGCTCAATCGCAGCCCGTACAAACACCGCCATATAATCCTCAGCAGTTTACTCCTCCAGTCTCTCAGCCTAGTTCGCAAACGTATGCGGCGCTGAATAGAACATACACGTCCGCATCGCATCAGCCGTACAACCCGGCGCTTTACGCCGAGAGCAACATCGCCAGGCAGAATACCGTGAGCCATCCCTATGGCTTTTCTCCCACTACGCCATCCTCCGCATCCCATCCTACGCCCCCGCAACCGCCTTACTCTTCACCTCAGTTAGCGCAGCAATCTCAATTTGGGCGGACATATTCAGTGCAGGACCATCGGCAGCAGTCCCATCAATCTGCTTACCCTCCAAGCGTAGTTTCTGCCCCTCTTCCACCTGGTCGGTCAGCTTATATGCCTCCTGCGCCTCCGCCACTGCCAGTGCCTCCCGGAAGCGCGTCATCTCCTGCCGATGACTGGGGAAACATTCCCGCAAGATATCCATCGGCTGCTCAATCATATTCTCGTTACAGCCATACTCCAGATTCTGATTTATCTAGGCAAAGTACCCGGCCTCCCCCGCCATCTTATGATACTGATCACAGCTCTCGTCATAATTCGCAAAACCGCATTGAGAGATATCCATCCTCGTCTAGCCATCAATCGTCAAACCAGCTTCCTCCAACGCCTCCAGCGCCTCCACATCGATCACCACAGCGAACAGATACTGTTGGCCGTCGTCCTCTTCCCCCGCCGCCACCACAGGAGTCAGACAGCGATGACTATTTCAGCCACCCGAATGGGAACAACTATGTTAATCAGGACGAGCTTTTTGACCAAATTGAAAACACTATTAATGTTGCAGGAAATAACCCGGGCGCGGCCTCTCATAGCCCAAGCATCCAAATCAACCAGCGTCCTGTTAATGGGACCGAATCTCAGTTATCTTACCATGCTTCATTAGACCAGCATGGCTCTGGGCATCGGAATGGTGGTACCATAAATGGTCATTTATCGCCTTATCTGGCCCAGGAAAACTATAATACCAGTGATGAGAGTGATATCGAAGCAGCAGCAGGTTTAGCTGCTATGCAAATGGCGGAAGCACAGGAAGAAGCTGACGAAGCTCGGAGGCGCAGCGGAGGCAGCGGGCTATTCAGTAGCTACACGTCCCAGCAACCTGTTCAACAATACAGCACCCTGGAGGTCAATAATGAACAACAAATCAGTGCTAGCGACAGTGACTATGTCCCCGTCGATATGGGCTTGTATGGTGGAAGCTACGAACCTCACTTCTCTTATGGTGGAGGACCCAATCAATTGGCAGCTGGGTCCAGCAGCTTAGAAAATCATAGCCAACCAGTCTCGTCTTCTGGTTCACAGCGAAGATCTGAAGCCGCCAGCGATGCCGACGCGTACGATTATCCAACTGATCCCATACATCCTTTCCCCCCATTTTCAGCAAATGCAAGGGTAGATACGTTTGGCACTGGAGGGCTTTCGGAACCTAGTGCCATCAGGCGACGGCTGAGCTACGACGAGGGTGACGAGATTACTCTGACCGACACGCAAACCGCTGCTGCTGGGGAGCCACCGGACATGTTTTATCATCCAGGAATGTCTGTGCGTCGCCCTCTACCTCCGCCTCCCGCTAGTGAACAACGCCGGTATCACACCACCAGCACCTACAACTCGGATTGGAGACACCAACAGTCGTCTCGAATGTCGTACCCCTCAGCACCGGAATCCATGCAAACTCCTAGTGGCTCATTTGTACCGCGGTCCGCATCATTGCTCAATCATAGCAACACGCCACAGGCAATTCCTTTGCCTAGGTCTAAAACCGACGCCGAACAGCATAGAGCTCGTCAACAACAAGCTGCCAGGACAACGCTTTATGGAATTGATAGTGATGGAAACACACAAACGCCTGCGAGCTCTGATGCTGTGACTCTGGATCTCCCAGCGCTTCCCGCGGGCAAGCGATTCAACCCGGCCAAACTTACACCTAGTGATTTCAAGAAATGTGTTGAGCCCTGGGCGCTAAGTTCGATTATCGCATGGCTCAAGAGCATGGCTGAGGGGGAAGCCGATCTCAAGGAGCACGCCATCAACGAGGGCTTAGTGGCACTTTTTACACACAAAGTTCCCACGATGAATGTAGCGGACGCTGAAACTCTCAGTAGTCGTGTTGTGGCAGAAATGTATAAGGCGGGCACTCTTGTCCATGAAGAGGAATGGCTTAAATTCAGCTCTGAAACAATGACTGGTGTAATTTATCAGTTGACTGGGTCGGGCTGCTACGCACCGCAATTACACAACTACAATACATCAGGTAGATGTTACGCTCATCACTGCCAGAGGACACTGAAGAAAATCGATCTCCAGTCACAGCCAGCGGCACCGCAGTCAGATGATTGGGCCACCTTTTACAAAGTTAAGAAAGAAGATATCGGAGGAGTCAATAAGAAAGAGGTTGAGCGTCAGAACATTCTTCATGAAATCGTTCAAGGAGAAGACAAGTTTATGGAGAACCTGGATGTCCTTCGTTTGCTCTATCGGGATAGGCTTCTTGCTGCTCAACCAGCGGTTATACCACCAAAGAAGCTGAAGGCTTTCATACGAGATGTCTTTGGGAAAGTTGATCTTGTGAAAAAGGCGAACGAAGATCATCTCCTTCCACAGATGAAGTACAGACAGCATGAGCAGGGCCCTTGGGTGGTGGGATTTAGTGACATATTCCGAGAATGGATTCGAAAAGCGAAACAGGCATACATTGAATACGCCGCAGCATTCCCTTACGCAACTTTCTTGGTCCGGCAAGAAGCAGATAAAAATATGCTATTCCGTTCATTTTTAGACGAATCCCGGTCCAACAAGATGTCCAACAAACTGAGCTGGGACACTTATCTCAAAGCACCTATCACGAGGCTGCAGCATTATGGTTTACTTCTTGGTACCGTGCTTAAGCGAACCACGCAGGATAATGAGGAGAAGAGGAATTTGCAAATAGCTATGGAGGAGATCAAACAGGTCACTTTGGAGTGTGATAATCGAGTGGCTGAGATGACCCGCAAAGTAGACTTAACGGATCTACAAGCTAAGCTAATTCTTCGACCGGGAATGCAACGGGTTGAACTCAATCTTGACCACCTCGGACGAGAGCTGATTTTCAAGGGTGATTTGCAAAGAATGGGAGGCAATCGGTTCACCTGGCTAGAGACTCATGCATTGCTTTTCGATCACTACCTTGTTTTAGCTAAAACCGTTACCCAAAGGGATGCCGATGGCGGTACAAAATCCGAAAAATACGATGTTTCCAGACTGGTAAGTTTATACTACCCACTTTTCAAGCTGAAATACTAACTTTCACGTAGCCGATTCCAATGGATCTTCTCGTACTTGAGAGTGAAGATGACGACCCAGTCGTCAAGTCCGCTGTAAAAGGTATTGCATCTGTTACAACAGTGACTGGGAAGGGCGGGCCTCAGGATTCCCGGCTTGGACGAACCACATCGAGCCAGAGCCCTGTCCCCGGATCTCTCACCCATACAAACACTTCTTCGTCACTTGGATCTCTTGGTACAGTCTCGTCTGGCAAAACTATGGTCAACACAACTGTCCTAGATGCACCGAAAGATGAAAAGATCATGTATCCTTTCCGGATAAAGCACTTAGGCAAAGAGGTCTATACACTGTTTGCCCCGACTGCTCAAAACCGCGCAGACTGGTGCGATAAGCTTATCATAGCGAAAACAAAACACGCCGCAGCTCTCTTTGCCCAGAATGCCGAGCCGTTCCGCTTGCGTGTTATGGCAGATGCAGCGTTTGCTTATGAAAGCGCGATGCCTTCGCAGAAAAGTATTACTATCAAGGGAACGCCACTTGATCGAGCGATTGAAGATGTGGAGAAGCTCTTCTCGAACTCTGGTCGTCCTGTACCAATATGCAGGGCAAAGGTTAATTGCGCAACTGCGTTCCATCAACCTTACGGGAAGCAAATGATTGCAATTGGCACGGATATCGGTGTCTACATTTCGGAAATGAACAACCCACGTGGTTGGTCGAAGGTAGGTCCTATGAGGAACATATTTTTTAACCTGCGTAACTAATTAAGCTCAAGGCCATTCAAATACCTAAAGTCACTCAAGTTGCTGTCCTAGAAGAGTTCAGCTTAATGTTATTAATATCAGACAAATCCCTAATAGCGTATCATCTTGACGCTGTTTGTCCCGTTGGAGGTGCCGCACCAACAAACGATTCAGCGAGGAAAGCTCCGCAGAAGCTGTCCGGGGCCCGAGATGTCGGCTTCTTCGCTACAGGCAAAATGAAAGATCGGACCCTCGTGTTTTACAAGAAGCGTGAAGGATTATCATCAACATTTAAGGTATGCTTTTCTCTACTCTCCTTTATGAACAAAACTAATGCATGATTGTTTAGGTCCTCGAGCCTGTCTACCAGAAATCAACTGAGAAGAAATCTCGGTTATGGAAACAAGGGCGTACTGAGTTTTTCCGCGATTACGATGAGTTCTATATCCCGACCGAATGCTATGGCATCAATCTCTTTCACAGTTCCCTTGCCGTGTCCACTTCCAAAGGCTTCGAAGTCTTAACTCTAGACAAGAAACAACCCTGGTCTGTCCCTGATCTCAAACAACCCCATGTCGCTACTATCGCCAGCAGACTTGTGGGACAGGATCCTCTAGGCATGTTCCGCCTTTCAGACCAGGAATTCTTGCTATGCTACGAGGAATGCGCTGTGTACGTCAACAAGCATGGCGATATAAGCCGTAGTGTGATAATGGAGTTTGTGGGCAAGGCAAAGAGCGCGGCTTTGTACGGCCCGTACGTCCTGCTCTTTGATCCGGACTTTGTGGAGATTCGAAATGCGCAGAACGGGCGACTAAGGCAGGTCATCGCGGGCAGAGACGTCAAATGTCTTGATGACGGTCTTAGCGGGGGGAGCGCTGGACAGAGGACCGTGAAACTTAGCTTACAGCATCCGGAACAAGAGCGTTGCCAGATTGTTGTGGAGTTATTGCTTAATGAAGGCCAGAAGGAGTGATGGCTTAATTAATTCAAATGTGATCTGGGCTGGTTGGTTACGAACGAGCATAGGAAGCAGGAGTGTGAAAGGATGATCTGTTTTTGGATGGGACATCTCCTATTGGTTTGACGATACCTACGCTTCTCTCTCGTAACTTTAGGTTGTTTTTATTTCTCATCGCTTCATGTTGATGCACTTTTGGACGTATGGGGGAGGGGGTCCAACGATTCTCAACTACGGCATTAGCATGACCCTCTCTTCCCTGGTTATGAACCATTTCCGGCTTTCTGTCATGATGATGCGGCGTTTGGTTCTTTTGGGGATGCTATAATTGGGGTATTCGACTGACGCCCTTCGTCTACCGATTATATATGCTGTATAGTTGGATACTCCTGGGGAGTCTCACCGCTTAGCCACCTATTTCAGTCGGTTCTGGACAGCATAAGTTCTGCATATAACCCTCGTCTAGAAGCCGCCAGCAGTTTCTTATAACCTTCGTATACGCATCAAACTCCCCTACTACCCAACCCCAAACTTCCCTCGGTTCCCGAACACCATCGCATCCATCGGAAGCGAGACGAAACGAGTAGCTCGCTCTCGCTCTAGGCCTCCTGTTAGTGCTGCAGCCGATTCAATCCCTGCACCATTCCCAGTCCCACCTCTGCAACCCTAGAAGGATATCCCCACAGACAAGCCAGCCCAAAGGCAAGCAGAGCAGCACAGACATCACTTGCTCATATCGGCAAGGCTGAGCTGGCCTGACGCAACGACTGGGTCGTCTTATCAAACGCGCCAGCCTGCCTCCGCGCGCAAACAGGTCAAGTGTTGCGGAGCAGCGAACCCACTCGAGGGCCTGGTGTTGCAGCCTCAGCACTGGCAAGCTGAGCAGGACGATCGGCGGCGCTGCCCAATCTAGCACGCCAAAGCGCAGCGCAGCGAGCTCTGGCAGGCGTTGTGTGAAGATCCCTGACGTGAGCTGTCGAACGTTGAGGTCACTGTCAAGTACCACCCTATGACTCACACCCTGTTTCTTGCCATCGTATGTCTTACTATCTATTTTCTGTTACCTATTCATTACCTATCACTGACTGAGTGGCAATGTCGACCTGGTGGCGATTGAGTAATGGCTCCAGAATCGTCGTCAGCGTCGTCGTCAGTCCTTTGCCCCGACCTCATGTATATAGAGAGCTTCTAGAGCCAGCTTCAATCAACAGAGTTCTTCTCAGTGACCTGTCCGTTCAACATGAGCCGAGCAAGCCATGCAGCGCCAGCGACGCCGGCCTCAACGCCAGGGCTTGTTCCCCGCGTCGTGCCACCAACACCATGGCGAGCCAGGGTGAGCTGCCTGCTGGATGGAGACCGAGGATGCTATCAATAGCGATGAATGTCACTGTTGTGTTACCAAGACTTTGGTTTCTTGACGGCGGCCGGGTTTGCGGGTTTAAACGGGTTGGGTCTCGGCCCCCAGGTGCGGGTTCTGACTCGCAGGTTGGACGATCTGTTATCGCTACATTCTAGTTTCACTAGCCATAGAATTTATATTTCTATCCAATTTTCCCTTTTCCTCCCTCCCTGGGTGAGTCCCTGACACTCCACTCCTCGAGGAGCGGACCAGCTAGTCAAGATGGAAAAGGCAGAAGTGCTAAAGCAGGACTCCGACTCCCCCACCGGCTCTCTCAACAAACCATTACCGGTTCGCCATGAACACATCCACAGCCACTCGAAGCTGACCAAAGCTGAAGAAATGGCTCAGATCGACGCCGTAGCCACCACGGATGGCGTCACGTTGGCCTCCTTCAAGCACCTGGATGAGAAGAAGATCCTGCGGAAGATGGACTTGCGTCTCATCCCTATGCTCGCATTGCTATACCTACTGTCTTTCCTTGACAGAGCCAACATTGGCAACGCGAAAATTCAGGGGTTGACTGAGGATCTGCATATGACCGGCCCGCAGTACAATTGGTGTCTGACGGTGTTTTTCTTCACCTATGCCGCGTTTGAAGTCCCGAGTAATTTGCTGCTGAAGAGACTACGGCCGAGTATCTGGCTGCCAACAATTATGGTGGCGTGGGGGACAGTCACGACTCTTATGGGCATTGTGCAGAACTATCATGGACTGTTGACTGCACGGATATTCCTTGGAGTGGCGGAAGCGGGGTGAATAGAGCGTTTCCATCCTAATACCAGCAAGTTCCTTAGCGGCTGAGATTCGTGTTTCTAATGCGCATGCAGTCTTTTCCCTGGCATTGCCTACTACATCACAATGTGGTACTGCCGCCACGAAGCTCAATTGCGACAGGCGCTCTTCTTCAGCGCCGCCAGCATTGCAGGCGCCTTCTCTGGTCTCCTTGCCTACGGAATTGCACACATGGACGGTGTTGGCGGCCTTGCAGGCTGGCGTTGGATCTTCATTCTCGAGGGTATCCTAACCGTACTTGTGGCTATATCAGCCTACTTCATTCTATTCGACTTCCCGGAAACCGCAAGCTTTTTAACGTCCGAAGAACGCGCATTCGTCGTGTATCGACTAAAGTATCAGGGACAGGTTGAGGGCCATACCGGGCCCCAGGTCGCACAGGATGACCAGTTCAAGTGGAAGTATGTAAAATCCGCGTTCTTGGATTGGCAGGTCTGGGTGAACATCTGGGTGTATTGGGGTATCGTTTGCCCGCTTTACGGTATCGGTCTCTTTCTACCCACGATCATTAAAGCACTTGGGTACACCAGCTCTACAGCACAGCTCTTGACTGTCCCCATCTACATTACAGCTGCCGTCCTTGCCAATGGCGTGGCGTATCTTAGTGATCGGAAAGGCAAGAGGTCGCCTTTCATTCTGGCCTGTTTATGCATCATGGCCGTCGGCTTCATTATGTGCATCTCTTCGCACAAGCCGGGCGTCATCTATGCAGGTGTCTTCATCGCAGCTTGCGCGCTGCATCCCGCGTTCCCGGGCAATATCACATGGCTCAGCAATAATCTTGCAGGAAGCACGAAGCGTGCTACGGGACAAGCTATCCAAATCGCGATGGGAAATCTCGCTGGCGGTAAGTACACTTTGGTCTATTTATTCAAACTTTTGCACCTGCTTTCTCGCAACTTCTGGAGTGATTTACTGACGTGTCTCTAGCGATGGCCTCTAATTTCTACCGCTCAAAAGATGCGCCACACTACGTTCTCGGCCATGTCCTCGAGCTCGCTTTTATAGGTGCCGGTATCATTGCTCTCATTATTCTAGTCGTTAACTATCGTCGTATCAATGCAAAGAGAGACCGACAGATGGCTGAGGGTGCACATAATGGATATACGCCCGAGGAGATGAGCGCATTAGGTGACCGTGCCTTGACTTTCAGGTATATTTTATAGACTGTGCCATCAGGAGTCTGTAGAGCGGTAGTTTTTGAGATATCAGCTACAATATGTCGCGTAGCAATTTGTATGAGCGGGACTCCGCTTTGGTACTCATCGAAAGTCGAGCATTATTCGGCTTAGAAGACAACAGCCGATCCTCAACTACATTGAAGTCCTGTAGAGATAGTAGACCATCCAGATACTTGTGCTAAGTTCGTGTGCCCGTGGAATCCAGGAACCAAGGTGTAGAATATGGAATCTGCTTTCCGAAGTACTTTTCTAAGTGAAGTGAAAAATCTTATAGTTTTCATCCGACTTCAAAAGTCCTGTATTCCCGTCTCCCCGGTAAGCTCCCTCTCGCCGTCGTCGAAAGCCCATGTTGGCTCTTCGTCTTCGAAATATGCCTCCTGTCGTTCCTGTTCCTCAAGATCGTCCAAGTCTTCATTCTCATCTACTTCTTTGTAATCAAAGTCTGTGTCGTCGCCCCGCAGAAACCTCATTCCCATCTCATACTGCCACCACTCCATTCCCTGCTCTTTACTCAGCGGCACCTCGTCTTTCTCCTCCGCCATAATCTCGCCGTTTGGCCCGCGCCGGTATGTGAGTGTAGAGTTCGGGTCAGGGTGGGCGAGAGCCTCCAATTTAGCTTCGGAGCGCATAATATCAGCTTCAAGAATACCGGAATACCCTTTCGCTCGGCCTTCCGCTTCGCGTTCTGATGGTGATTGAAAGCGTCGGATAAGGCGGTCATAGAGGAGAGGATTTGCTAGTTCAAGGGAGGGGTTAAAATAGTCAGGGTGAGTATCGAGATATCGTTTGCGTCTATTCTTAACCCGAATGCGCTTGGTTCGCTCGCTTTCTTCCTGCCGATGAGAGTTAGGAGAGTCATCGCATAGCTCCATGGCTTCTGAGGACTGCGGTTGCTCCATGTAGACTCGAACTGGGAAGTACGGCATAGTGAGTGTAAATTTGTGCGCAGCGTTGCGGATGAGAATGGTGAGGTCTAGATAGGAGTACGAAGTGACGCCACGTGCCAAGAGTTCGGCGCCACTGCCACTAATCCAAAATACGCCGCCAGTGGCTTCCGCGAGCCCAACACCAGGGTCTCTCAGTGTTTCAACGCCGCTTCAAAACATTCAGTATAGGAGGTCATCCATGAGCTAATCTTTCTCTTCTTAATGTGCCCTTTTTCTTCACCTCACAATCTCTTCAACACTAGAATACGCCTTTACGTGGCGAAGAACCGCGATTCATTGACTTGTTGGCTCATTTGGGCCACGGCATAACGGACCGGCGAAACGCGAAAGGCTCAAGAAGAGGAAATCTCCCACTTTGAAAGGATCTTTTGATATTCATACTCGACTCACATTTTCCTCTCTTCTTCTGTATCTCTCTCAATTTTTATTTTTCTTATTTTTCTTATTGTAAGGACGGCATTTGTTGCTGAAGTAGACTTTTATTGAGTTGTGCTGAGAACCCCCTGACACGTACCACATTGACCGTAGAACCTATACAATCACCATGTCTTCAAGGCCGAAACCGACACCACGGAAGCCAAAGGCCGCGAGAGAGGCCGAAAGAAATGCTCGCACTGTCCCAATGGCTACTTTACTGAAAAACATCGGTCGTGCTGCTGCACTACTAGTCCTAGTGGGAATATCATCTCCGGTTTCCCAACTCAGCCTGTCCCCTGTTTATGGTTCAATACCAGCATCTCTCTACCACCAGAGAGCAATAACTGTTACAGCTTTGCTAGCGTTCATGGGCAAAGGCACTTCGAAACGCTACCTACCTGAAAATGTTAGAGAATACATTGCCGTTCTGGCATACTGGATACCCACAATACAGTTTCTGCTCCTCACATACAGCTCCCAAATGGGGCCTGAATATGGCCCCGTGGTTACCGAAGCGGTCACATATTTTCCCCTCCTGCTCCTCTCTGTCTACTCTGCCGGCCGACTACTAGAGTGCCTGGATCTTAGCCGCTACAGCCCGACGGTTGCGGACATGGCCCCTGCCCTAGGATCATATGTCACTGTGTCTTTCATATCCAAAATTGCTGCAGCTGTCTTGCCGCAATATATGGGCACCCATCCCACCTTCACTCGTGTGGGTCTCCAAATGAGCGTTGCCTCCGCCCTCGCAGCCTTATCCCCCTCCCGCTTGATATTCCTTGCCGTTCCCGCAATGCTACACACCATGCTAGCCAATCCACACTATGTCTCTGACAAAGCAGTGGCGCTATTGAACGGCACGCTACAGACACAGAACTTCACGCTTCTAGAACGAAAGGAGTCTTTGACGGGTTATTTGTCCGTGTTGGAAAGCAAGGAGACGCAGTTCAGGATCCTCCGATGTGATCACAGCTTGCTGGGCGGAGAATGGCTTGTGACTCCTGAAAGGGCAGCTCAAGGGCAGACACTCCCTGAACCAATTTTTTCGGTTTTTGCGATGCTAGAGGCGGTGAGGCTCGTAGAGCTTGAGGGCCAGGATACGAAGCCTGAGTCAGAGAAGAGCGCTTTGGTGATGTATGTCTTCAATTTCACTTGTTTTTCTCCCCTCTCCTAGGGCCATTATTCTTTACTTCCTATATACTCTCCAGCAATTCAATTGCCTGTATAATGCTTGGGATTTCTTCACTTCAGACCTAGCACTCAGAAAAGACACATCTGACATATCCCCCAGCGGCCTCGGCATCGGAACCGCTCCCAACGCCCTCATCGCCCACGGCATCAACACCACAATCGTCGAAGTAGACCCCGTCGTACACTACTTTGCGACCAAATACTTCGACCTCTCCTCAAACCACATCGCCGCCATCGACGACGCCGTCTTCTACGTCGACGAAAAAGCGCGCTCGCACCCGGGCAGCTACGACTACATCATCCACGACGTCTTCACCGGCGGCGCAGAGCCCGTCACGCTATTCACCCTAGAATTTTTCCAAGGTCTAAAGAGCCTGCTAACAGCCAACGGCGTCGTGGCCATCGTACGAAACCCCCCCCCCCCCACCCCCTCCCTTCACCAGCAAAGCAAAGCAACAACTAACCGCAACCCCGAACAGAACTACGCGGGCGACCTCTCCCTCCCCTCCACCCGCCTCGTCCTCAACACCATCCACGCCATCTTCCCCGCCTGCCGCCTCTTCCGCGATAACCCGCCGGCCCCCGAGCAGGCCGGGCCGCCCGACTTCACCAACATGGTCGTGTTCTGTGTGAAGCGCGACGACGGCGGGGCAGGCGGATCTGCCATCGGTTTCCGCGAGCCCACCGAGGACGACTTCAGGGGCAGCTTTGCTCGCCGCAACCATCTGCTGCCGAAGGCTGGGCTCGAGATCGCGTTCGACTGGCGCGGCGGCGGCGGCGGCGGGGATGTGTTGAGGAGGGGCGCGACAGGGGAGCTGGAGAGGTTTCAGGAGGGGGCCGCGGTGAGCCATTGGAGGATTATGCGGACAGTGTTGCCGGGGAGGGTGTGGGAGCTGTGGTGAGCCGACGGCGAGCCCAGTATGGTGGTGTGGGTTCGCGTGGTCAGGCTGGGTGCGGATACGTTTGGGGTTTGGTTGCTGGCTTTTGCGGTGGTGGGCTGGTTTTGTCGCTTTTTGGGGTGTTGAGATAAGGTTTCGTTGCGTGGTGGTTGGCTGATGCGGGGAAGAGAGTCGCCTTCTTTGGCGCCTGTTCATCATATATTCACTGTTAAAGCTCGCGAATCCATATCATATCTCATTTCCATGTCTAGGCTGCTTGCTGTGGCGATGTTCTTTGCTCGGCAATGGCTTCATTGTCTGCTAGTGGCTCGAGTGAAAGTGGTTCCCAGAGCAAGAAAGGAGCGGGGAAAGGGCGGCTTCCTATTTGTTTAGATATCCCTGGCTGGCCGTCTCTCGTTCAATTGACACGCTTGCCCGGGCGATGCTGGGTATATCTGCGCGGGAGGTATCTTCATGTGTTGAAAGATTAGTGATATCTGGTCTTGCGTCCGCGGCTCGGTCAATGCGGATGAGTGATGATGACGTACGGAAATGATGTCTTCAGGACTTGTGTCAGAGAGCTGCGTATCAACATTATTGCGCAAGAGGCTGGGTCAGCGAGGGCGAGGGGTACAAAAAGATTGTTTAGGGGAACGGGACGGGTAGATCTCATTTCTTTTTGCGTTGCCCCGTGGAGGAAGACTTCTCAACCACCATCATCTCACAGCTTCACAGGCCAAGAGATGTTCATCTCACTAAACAACTCTAGACCTGAAAGTAACTATCCTTAGTAAAAGCAGCTGTAAAAGGAAGACAACAAGCGGGAGGCCGCCTCAGCCCCATTAGTGTGACCATTAAATAACGACCTAGAATAAAAAAGCTCAAAACACACGTCAGCGCCCTGCTCACCCACAACAAACCGCGCGTCCTTTCCGCACCTTCACCCGCGTCAGGCCCGCTCATATGATCCACATCGGTGGGATAGGTTGCGTCCTGAGTGGCGTCCAGGGACCGCGGAGGCGGAACGCGATGCGTGGGAGGGGCGCGGCGGCGCAGGGACGGAGGAGGGCTGCGGGATATACGCAAGCGAGAGAGACGAGTAAATATTCGTCATGCCTTTTTTTTAACCTCGCGGGAATTGATGAATTGAAAGGTAAGATTTTCACAACCTGTTTTCTTGTGAGGTTGGAGCGGCAGTTGCACGGGTTAGAAAACGATCGAGGGATCAGTCATGTTACGTGCTGTCATGGATGCGATAAATGACGATACGCCCCTCCCTGCACTTGCAAATTGAAATGAAAAGTGCATGTCACTGCCCAGGCCACGAAAATGGCAGCGCGAAATGCGCGATGCGGCTGAGGCGCCCAGACAGCCTCGGAGAACCTGACGAAAAAAATTTATGTGGGCCCGGACAACGGCAACTCGCATAGTCGGCATACTTAGCAGCCCTAACAAAGGCTGGGGAAGCTGCAAACGATGGCGAGATTCTAGAACCCGCCGTTGGACCCGCGTGGCAGGGATGCGAACTTCCCGTGCAGCGAAAGACAGCCCATGACGTGATGCGAAATAGGCCGGGACTGATGTCGCCAATGCAGAGACAAGATTTCCAAGCCGTTTCGAGATAACACGGGTGGGGGTTAGGAAGGAGGGGTAATGGTGGCATGCAATGTCTGCGGGGTTCATGGACGGGCAGATCAGCTCGAGCCGCATGAGAAAAAAAAATTCGAAAGACCATTTTTAGGCAAGAGAAAATTTTCAAAGTGCATAGATAGACAGCTAAGCAATGCCCGGCTCACACGCTTCTCTTGTCTTAATTTTGACAGGCCGTTATTTGTAACGGTGCAAAAGGATTGATGATTCTCATTTGGAGCTATCTTTCTTTCGGATTAAAATGGATGCTCGGAAGAAATAGTGCTAACGCTTTCGGAAAAGCATTGCCGACTGCTGCAGCGACATCAGCTGAACAATAGATAGAACTAATGAGGATCGGTAAAGCCGGCCGTTCATATCTACCACATACACGATGAATCTTCGCTGTACAGTGTGCTTCTGGAAAAGAGTAAAACCTAGACGATGCGTAACGTCAAGGAAATGACAGGTTTGGGGGATCCTGTACTAGCCCCAGCCTTAGAATGAGGCTTCGCAAGCCGCTAAAAGACCAGCTTGTACTGAGAAAATGCCGCCCATGCTTAACGCAGCCACACAAATCCAGAATAAAGTAAAATGGGGAATATGAACAGGTTATTGCCATCCGTCGCCCATGTCAAACCGATGTTGAAAGGCCTTTGCAAGAGGCTTTTCGGGCTTCGGAGGAATGTGGTGGTGTTTCTTCTGCACTATCATCTTAGAGGTTGCTTTGCTGTCTTTCTTTGAGACGTCAATACAGCAGGTTTGATCTTCGAAGCTCTCGGGACAGCAGCATTCGATTCCCCTGACATAAGGACTAGTCATCACCTCGCGGATTGTGATGCGCTTATCCGGGATAGGGTGCAACATCTTCAGCATGAGACGTTTGATAGCTGGTGGTTCCAGGGAGCCGAACAATGGACCGCACTTTGGAGCACCATCTGGCGCATCTTTGATCAAGCCGTCGGGGTGATTGGGAAGCCAGTGATCCCATCCCTTCTTGAATCTGGCGTAGTTCTGATACTCTGGTTTGGCAGCCTGCCATGGGCATCCGCCGCAGGTCATCGTCAAGAATACAATGGCGCAAGACCAAACATCGAGAGGACGAGAATCATAATTGCCTACTAAAATGTTAGCGTATGCCAGAACATTGTGTGTGAGGAAGCTTACCCTTCTTTTCGAGAACCTCTGGGGCAATGTAGGGAAGACTGCCGCAGATACCTGGCTTGGACAGGCGAACTTCGCCCATATTCTTTCCACACTCCCCTCCTGCCGCGCGTAGACCCGGATGCTCACCACAGAAGACTTCGGCAACACCAAAATCGGAAAGCTTTAGGTGACCTTCTTTGCTCAAAAGTAAGTTTTCCAGCTTGATGTCGCGGTGAGCAATACCGTGGCTGTGCAAGTAGTCAACTCCTCGAAGTAGTTGCTTGAAGAAACAAAGCCGGTCTTGGAGCGAATAGTAGCCGTTCGAGCAGAAAAGCTTCCGTTCAACCAGGGTGTAAACCTCTCCATAGTTACAGAATTCCATAACGTGGTTCCAGTGCCCGTTGTGAGTGCATAATCGTACTGTTTCAACAATGTTTGGGTGGCGCAAGCTCTTGGCGATGCTGTACTCAGACTTGATCTTCTTGATGTACTCGTCTT
>Ga0307515_10001829_pt1 | contig 47428 bp, 50 predicted proteins | sample 17_EM_MG_FD_194513 | JGI IMG/M metagenome (GOLD analysis project Ga0307515, IMG submission 194513) | Populus trichocarpa ectomycorrhiza microbial communities from riparian zone in the Pacific Northwest, United States - 17_EM | ecosystem: Host-associated > Plants > Roots > Unclassified | place... | reverse complement strand
CCCCCCCCCCCCCCCCCCCCCCCTATGAAGCAGCCCACCATTTGAAATTGATGAGTGCAGAGGCTTCTGCAGTAGTACAATCCATCACCTTGGAAGGGCAAAATTTATCTCGATATTCATCTTGAGAAAACATAACTGTAACCTTCTTTCCGCTGGCATACTCAGAAAACCCACAATGAATAGCTGCGGCCATGAGGGCTAACGTCTGAGGTGTGAGCGGTTGATTGAACTGCTATGTGGTCAGTTGTCGCCCCAAGCTATTGGCAGTGAAGGAAAACTGATGGTAGATTAAGTCAAGCACTTCCATCGGTGTGAACCAGGATTTCTTATCATCGATGACCTTCAGGAGATAAGCATCATCAAACAGGAGCTCCTGAACCTGGATTCGAAGCTCAGTCTCTGAACCTAAATCCAAGCGGTAACTTTAGACAATAGTTTGACGAGCTCCATCTGCCAAACGCCCTCAAATAGTACTAATTTTTAGTTTCAACCATGTATATTTTTGGGGATTAGTATCATCACAAGTCCAATCAAGGAGCGGAAAACAGAGTAAACACTTACTGCTTCTTGGGTTTGCGGATCAACTTTAAGAGATGGACCACTGGGCAATTAACACACAGATGGTGTACGTACAGGAGCACCTCCTAATGCCCGCTGTCGATCCTGGGCTTCAATGGCTATTTGCCAAGTTTCGTCAACCATCGAGTACTTCTCATCGGAAATGATTGGCCAGGGAACCTTTGTGAATCCGATTGCCTCCATGAACCGTTTCGCTACTTCAATGGTAGCCACTTGGTGATGAGGAATGTTGCGATCTGAACCGGCCTTTGGTCGAGGAACACTATGGTCTCCACCAGCCTTGGGAAGCGGGAGCGCCTGGGCGGGTACAATGCCAGACTCGGGTATTATGTTGAGGGTTGACTTTGGGCGTTTGAGCAATGGTGGTGCCATGGCCCTGGCTGGATGTCGCAGATTTTGAAGTGATGTGCGGGCAATGTCTGTATTGGCACAGTTCTGTTTCATTGGGAGTGGAACCCTTGTAGTTCATAATATCCCATCACGGCGTGCCTGGTCTAGATGTAGGACAGCATGCTGGTTGTCCAAATCGTCTTCTTCGATATTGGATGACAAGGTGGACTCTCCAGCGTCTCCACTGTCATCATCACTGATCTCCTCCCGATCAGTATTGTCATTGTCCTGCTTCATATGCAATATAGCACAGAAATTAGTTATCTCTAACACTTTACACGAAGGTTGGAGTTCTAACATTTGATCTGCAATGAACAGTGGCTGTCTACTTGAATGCATGTGCCAGTGCTCACTCATGGTTTGCTTCTTGATTCTTCTGTGAATAGTGATTCCTCACCTGGCTGGCCATAGGTTCCATGTTGATGAACTGAAGTTGTGGAATGTAGACAGAAGCATATAAGAGTAAATACATTAGGAAGTTTAAGAGAATAACAAGAAAATGGGGCAACAAAGCAGCACGCAGTCGAGGAGGATGCAATTCGAGGGGTGCCTGGACACAGTCCGGCAGTGTCTCTCGTTCATATATATATTGTCCAAGCTAGTTCTGTGTTGTGATTTAGGATGCGTCAGGTGCACCGGATTGGATGGATTCTTCATGCCCCTAATTCCCGAATGTCAGCATTCGTATCCAAATACGCTATTGATGCAAGAATAGGAGGTCAGATGAAGCGAACATACCTAGAATTTGAACCAGATGCACCTGAAGATCTCGAGACATTGACATGGTTGTATCACTAACTAATTCTCAGGGCCGGACAAAGGTGGAATACTGAGAAATGGGTTGATCGTGATTGCCCCTGCATATAACTCCGCCGAAGGTTGTTCATTATGCCTCTAGTTCGAGCATATGAGAGGTGACCGTGTGGCACAGAAGTGTCGTTTCTTTGAAGAATCTTGCAGAACTTGGACGGAGGATAGAGTTGGGACCTTCATTAGTGGCAATTGTTGACGTTACATGGGTTCAAAGTGAGTGTCTTGCAGATAGTGGATAAATATGAATCTCCGAATGCAGTATACCAGTCGGATAGACACCCTATTTTGATGATATTCTGTTGTTTTTGGATTCTGAAGCAAAGTTCGCGGTCGACTAGGCACTAGCGGTTGCAGAACTTCACTTTCAGCCGTCTGAGTCAGCTGAAGTCACAAGATGTATGCAGTCAGTGTAACAGAGGATGGAGAATTTGCGTTTACAAAGGAGAGATTCATCATAGGGAAAGAACTGTATAGGTACGATGAAGACTCAGGGGTAATCTAATCGATTCCAGTTCTTGTCAATGCCAAGATTGCTAACGAATGGGTCATAAATATTCACCCACATTAAGATGTTGCGCATACAATCATGTAAACACCGCATCATTTAATCACAAACATTATGAGTGTCAATGCTACAATGTTGACTTAACATAAATATTGGTGTTCAAAGCAGTGCATAAGAACAATATGAATGCATTATGAGGATTCATCGGACAGCGGAAGGACAAATAACAGCATGCAGTTCCGGCCAATTGAGGTGCAGCTAGCATTCAATTGGCATGCAGGATACAATCTAATAACTGCGATTGCAGGCTCGCCATACTTAGACAGTTAACTTGCACTGTCGATAACTGCCTTTTCTTTACTTGAGCTTTCATCATGATTTGTTCTTCATGCACATTTGGGATTGGATTTTGGCGGAAATCAGATATTGTCTGTTGATGATTTGTCATGAACTTCAAGCATTCAAGATATGCGGTGGGCATGACCTTGCCGGTCACGGATTGAGCCGGTCAGCAGAGACTGGCAATCAGTCACCGATTGAGCCGCTGAGCAGAGCCCGGCATTCAAATTCTATCGCTTTGAGCTCTCTTTATGGACATCGGTTAACATAATCTATTGTAAGATACGGTTTTTGGCAGCCCAAACATCCATGTTAGTTAAAATGTAGTTAAGTCTGCATTAGAAGCATTGTGAATATAAGGCTATTCGAGGAAGGGTGGTATACAAGTGAGCGGGAGTTGCCGGTCATCTGCAGAATCGCGGAGCCGAAGCTGTCATTTGAGGTTCACCGGCTCAAGCTGCAGCTCGATTATGGAGCCCAAACGACAGAAGCTATTGTAGGATCTTGGAAATGTAAGGTCCGAATACACATCTTGGTCAAAATTCAGTTAAGAGTGGGTGCTTATCGGCCAGGGCAGTGCATCTATGGGAAGCGTGTGGTGGGCACCCTCCTCCAAAGAATAGGTTTATACAGAGCATGACAGTTGTGGCATTTAAGCAGCGGCCTTCACATACTGATCAAGCATAGATTCAGATATTCGCCGGGTTCGAGCAGGAAGAGCCGTGCCTGCACCTGAAAGTTTAGTGTCTGACAGATGCCACTCGGTGTGCTGGCAGCGACAGATTCAAAGGTAATGCAAAGTGGGTATTCACGGTTCAGAGGCGTGCCTGGAGTGGGATCATATGTGAATAATCAGTGCCTGCATATCGACATTCGCCATTGAATAGAATATGCGTGCTGTGTCAAATTTGAGACCATCACACTCGACAGGAGAGTGGATCGCAGGTGTGCATCAACTTCGTTCCTGAGCGACGAAATACTTGGCTGTATTCTTCTGGTAAGCCTGGAATATGCGAGCCGTGTCTTAGGATACAATACATCAACTCGATATCGCTTAGACAGTCTTTGTATCCCAGGATGATTAGAGCTATACTGAGATGGATCAGTCTCAGGAGAGTCGAAGTGTTGATAGGAATACTCGTGTGCAATTGACTGTAAACTATTCAGCATTGAGTATTCAGGATGGTTGATGTTGTGAATATCCCAAATTCTTTCTCAATTCTAGTGTCCGGTGCGCCTGCAATAGACAAGACACAAATCATTTGCATCCCACATGGAGGTTCAGGTGGACCTGATGACTGGAATCTCGTTCGCAGGATTCGGTATCTCAATTCCAGACGGATAATCTACGATGAAGATGGTATGTGACCGCTGCTGTGACCAATTGACCCAAAGAGAACTGTTCGGCACAGCAGAATTTGGCCTAGTCAGCGATTAAACCGGTGCACCTGCTTTCATCACATATTGGAGCATCCAAATGAGGCTATGTTACCGTTTACCAGATATCTGTTGTTCATTGACTTCATCCCATATTCATCTCTATAATCAACTAACACGAAATTGAATTAACATTTTTTTATCAATACTCCCCACGAGCACCTTATTCCCCATACCATTTGCCTATTTTGCATCATTTGGTGAGATTGTGTTGGTAGAATATGTAATGAGGCATATCTTGAGTACCCTGCCCAGAGAATTATCGTTCATCCTCACAATCTGACGGCAGGAAATGTCGATGCTCCGTAAGCTGCTATGTATGGTCTTCGCGACACTTCAGAATCTAGTAGATCATCGAAGCCGTGATGTTCGGTCGGCTCATCAGGCAATGCAGGACTCTCATTTGAGCCACTCCTGACAGCTGGTGGAGGTCACTTGCTCTGTTATCATAACCACCGGGTCCAGCGTTCAATAGCCAGGTGTGTGGAACTGTGTTGTGCCCCAGTCAGACAACCCGTGCAAATGCCTGGCGCTGCTCAATGAATACCCAGAACATCTGTGTTATTACCGCATGGTGTGCTGCTGTGAGATTGAGGCCTGTCCCAGCCACTTTGGTTGTAGTTACAAACACAGAGCTATTTGGCGAATCTTGGAATTTGAGCTGCATTTCTCTGCGCTCATCATTGCCCATTTCCGCATACATGTGGACAATATGCAAATGATCGGTAAAAACCTTTGTGAGCCACCACTTCAAATGATGAACTTGGCCTCGCAGCGGACAAAATAGCACCGCAGTTTGAGGAGGAGGTGCACTAGCCAAGGCGCATCTATTACTTTCAGGCTCGAGCAGGAGCGCCTCATTTGATGATTCGTCCTCCTCAGGCTTCGAATACTCCGCAGGTTCCTTGACAAGCATTGGCAGAAATGTGTCTCTCAGCCATCTGAAAATTGGAGAATCCACCCAAGTGTCGAGTGGCCATTCATTGTACCATTGTCCAGAAACGTCATTCCTATCCTCGGGGTCTCCCAATACCACTGAGAAGCATGCTAGCCGCCATCTAGGAACCCTCCACGCTCCTGAACCTCCCTGTGAAGTGAATCTCTCCACGAGGGTCTGCACTTTTGCTTGCCATTATTCTGTGCATTCGGGATCAACAAGGTGTGTATTCTCCTTTGGTGTCCGAACAAGTAGTATCCCATTTGCAAGTTTCGATTCTGACCACCTCCCGATAATCTAGGGCTTTCCAATTTGCATCATCCAGTGTGCCGCATCCCGTTGAGTGTCTTCGTCTTCAGTCCGGATAGCATGCGTCAAACTGTTCACTGCGGAATACAGTGCCTCGGCACCGTGCTTTTCCATCACAGTATCACCCTCTGAATATTCAGGCACACCTGAAAACAGCCACATCGTCTGCAAACACCAATCATAAATTGACTGGAGACCCGGCGTTGCAGTGACTGGAAGTGTGAATCCAATTCTCCCATTCATCGCAATGTGCCAGCCCACATCACTTTCTGTCTTGTACCGGTGAGACTCATCAAATATCCCAAAACTCCATGAACAGTATGAGAGTTGGCCGTTGCTTGATGGTTTCGCTCTGGATGTTGAGGTATCATACGACACAAGGTGGATAATCCATCGGGGTTCTGGCGCGTCAAGACTGGTGTTCAGATTCTCGTACGTGAGATTCGCATTTTCCGCGTGTATCAAGTCAATGAGTTTGAAATCTGTTGCAATTGTCATCTCATTGATGACACTCTTGAACGTCTCTGCAACTCCTGGCATTGTCACCGCCACGATTGCATCAAGGGTGGATGTTAGAGCTGGATGCCCCTGCAGTGGAGTTTGCTGGATCTCCATGAGGCGGCAGGGCACTGATTTATGTCTCCGCAGAGGATACCATTCCTGTTCTTCACTGATTATTGCGGGAAAGTCGTTCTGTACCATATTCACCCACTTGTCAAGGGTATTCCCCCAAAAAATGGACAGTGGTGACCCCATTACTACTTTCACATTCAGCCGTTTGCAAATCATTGCTGCTGCCACCGAGGTGAAAGTCTTTCCATGTCCCATTTCATCCGCCACCAGTGCTCCAGGCATCTCAGCATCCCAAACCCACATTGTCACGATGGACCAGATCGCCCAAACCTGGTGCCCCAGACACTTTGGTCTGGGCAGGGCCGGAATTGAATACTTGTGGCCTGGAACATGGTCTTCGATTGATGGACGAATAGGATGAGCATTCGGCAGCCTGACCGCCTCCTAAAGACACTCGTGTTCAAATTCATTGTTGATTGTGTTGAGAACAGTATGCAATACTGAACTGGTATTTTCGGGATCGAGGTCCTCCTCGCCATCCACTTGCTCCTGAACCTCTCTTGCACCTTGGTTGGTCTTCTTTTGATCCTCAATGATCTCTTTCAGTTGCTGCAATGTAAGTTGGGCTGATGGGCTCATACTCCGGTGCTCCTGAAATTCATCTCAATGTTTGGCATGTCACCGACAAGCATTTGGACCCAACAAGTATGTGGAATATAATCAATTCTATTCACTCAATCAGAACTTACATTAATACTACTATCAGTCTCTTTCCCACCTGCTTCCGCATCCACAACTCTTTCATTTTCATCTGCTCCCCCCCAAGTCTAAGTATACGGATGAGCAGTGGGGCATAACTGACTGGAAGTAGGCTAGCGGGGATTACCTTCACCGGTCTAATTATGTGCTCCGCAAAATCTTTCCCTGTAGCTGCCTTTATTTCTACCAAAACTAGTTTCACATCGTGTCCCAGTTCCAACTGGAAGGCATTTGAAAGGGAACTGTTGTAAGAAATCTGACCATATAGAGGGTCATTCATCATTTGCCCTGGAGCGTATAATCCAATATACTCTTGGTCCAATTCTTCCTGCATCAAGTTGCATTTGTATATCGCAATCCCACAGTATGGTTCTTTCAGGCTACAATTTTGTTCAACGAAATCAATCAGCTCCTCCGAGTGCCTTACATCTGAGTACGAAGCTTGGAGTTGCATGCTGGATGTCCAGGCATTGTTGCCGTTTAGCTCTCGACGAATCACAACCATGAATGTTGTATTTGGCAACTCTGGGAGGTTACCTGGCCCAAATCAGCCCACGCGCTCACCAAAACCTATCACTGGTCGCATATTGCCTCCCCATTCATTCCTCCCCGCCTTCCGAACCTCGCTTACACATTTCTTCAACAATTGCTCAACCCACTGTCGCCGAATCCATTCAGCATTATCGAGATTCTCCATAGGCAGCCAGGTTTCGAAAGTCACCAAAAAATCTGCAACCGCCGTCTCCCAGTGCAGGGGTCCATCTGGCAGCGGTTTCAGACGGTTCTGTCCCCAGATAATGGACCCATGCTTCTTCACACGAAACCCTGCCACCCATACTTTCTTCCACTTGTTGAACATAATGAAGTTTTGCTGCCCTATCTTTTTTGCAAATTGTTTCATGGAGAATTCCGTTTGCTTCAACCTGATTGGAGGTTTGCCTTCAGCCCCGCCCAAGACCGACAAATCATCGCTCTCATAATCTGCATCGTATTTGTCATAGGAAATCTCTGGCAATGGGGGCAAATCGCCAATCCTGGCAACATCTGTCCTCTGCGGTTCTGCAGCCGGTGGAGATCTTTTGTTTGGGAGGCTACTTGGGTGTCTACCAGGTGTGCCGGAAAGTTGTCCTGGAGGAGTGGAAGGCGAAGAGGTCGGCCGAATCACTGGATTGCTTCCAGGCGGTGCTGGAGGCACTGGAGGTGCGCCTGCAGATGACAGCCCATGTCCTGTGAATGGCTGTGGGGGGAACATTTGAGGTCTGCCATATCCTCCTTGGGGGAAATTGTATCGTTGCCATGGTGGCCCATAACTCAGATATCATTGGGTTGCACCAGAACTTGGTTGTGAGCTTGGTTTCATGATGAATGGAGCCTGGTGGTAGAACTGCGGAGCGCCTGGAAATGGTGGCTGCGAAGGCGGGTAACGATACCCTGGTGGTGGTGGTGGTGGTGGTGGAGGAAATTGTTTTGCAGATTGCCCGAATCGAGTGTCTTTGCTTGGTGTATTTCCACCATCATCATCTGATGCTCCCACATTGTCATCTGGGCGTTGTTGTCAGCAAAAGAGCCCACATGTTGGAGTCATGTTGGTTGTCTTTGGCGGAGATCCATTCGTCAACATCATATGTGAATACAACATGGTTATGATCACAAAATCAATTCAATTGGTGATTTCGAATGAAGCGGAGTATGGTTGAGAATATTGAAGGTAGCAGTGACCTTTGGTGGAATGATGGCCGCTTATATCCATCCTAGTTGTTGCGAACTGTGGTGTTTGACTTCGCCATTGATCCCATGAAACCTGGCAGAGAAAGAGAAATCATTATCACACACTTCCCGCCTTTCTTTGTCATATGCTCCAACTCGTATAGTAACATCTTTGATAGAAGTTCACCTTTGTTCAGTTCATGACTGTAAAGGCCATGGAAGGGATACGGCATGATATCTCCAGGAACCCAACAAGAACAATATCCAGTTGGATGGTTAGCACGACGAGGCATTTTACACTCAAAATGTGTCTGTACAATCTGCACTTCATTCAATATGAGGCCATGTCAGTCGAGCAGCAACAGTGATTACTTCCTTTTGAGCTCCTTGTGTCAACCTTGTTGTCTTTTCAGGATCCACCCACCGGTCAAGGATCGTTACTGAAGAAGACTTCCTACCAGCTTCTCAGTTCTCGATGATCATTGAGCGGGCATACAGCCAGCTAGGAAACTTACCAATTCATTGTATGAACCTGATGTTATTTGCTGCTTGAGGCTCGAGGGTAGACATAACCTGCACAATGCCCCAATGACATAGTATACAATATGGCCGATCCTAGTAGCACCTGATCGACAGTATTAAAGGTTGATCGCAGTGATGACATAAGAAGCTTCCATTGCTAACGATTATCAGTAGATAATGAGCAGCATTATCATGCACGATTTGATAGATATTATCCTTGTTTGTGAAGAAACCTGATCGTAAAGTGACTTTGTTTTACCCCTCGTCTACTGTTGGTTGGGTGTGATGCGGCTTTGAAAGTGATACGCTAACCTGAGTTAGACTTAGCTGGCTTTCAAACAAATATTGTTGAGGCTGAAATCTGGCAACAAACCATACCCCCTAAAGCATCATTGAGATTCATCAGAACATTGAGCATTTCTCAAATATGGTCAACACTCGCCAGAAACATGTTCAATGATTTATCTGCAAAAACAAATTATACAATGAGAACCGACTGGAATCTCACAATCAACAATATGATCTAATATCGATGAATGAAGGGCAATTACCCAATGGAATTCTACTACCTGCAGGCTTCCCTCAACCTGAGCCATCGTGGTTTGAGTACAGTGGGTGCACCTGGATGGCCATTGACAAGCTGTCAATTCATGATCCACTCGTAGACAACGTACGAGGTGCACCCCCACCTGAAGATACTCCCAACGCAGAACCTATAGACCCTCAGCTGCCTGATCTCTCCTGTACCCCTGATCCAACAAAGACGAAGGCCCATAGGCAGGTAGTTGGAGTGGAAAATGCGGGGTGGAAAGCGTATGGCAAAGCAACTGGATTGTACAACAAGTATGGCAAGAAGTCAGAACAATGGAATCCATGGCATCCATTTCGGTACGCTCACGACTTTCAGCTGGCTCACTCGTTTAGCCTGCAAACGAAAACCTGGATTGATCAACATTCCAGGCGTGGACTGGACAACTTCAAAATTGAATCCTGTCAATCTGCAGACGCCATGCGAAAACTCCTGTGTGAACTCGATTTCGGGTTCGGCGATGATAGTTGGAATCAAGATGACTCACATATCTTTGGAACATTATACGACAGGGATATTTTCAAATGTATCCAGATCCTCTTGAAACATCTTCCTATCTAGGCACACCTCAATTTTGAACCGGTGCACCTCGCACACTTTGAGGGCAGTCGAATATACAGCTAGATCAACATGGGCAATAGGTGGTGGAATACACAAGATCAACTTCCTGCCGGAGCGACATTTGTGCCAGTCATTTGTGCATCTGACAAGACTCCCTTGAAAATATTTCCGGGCGATCGGCATGCCTGGCCTCTGTATCACACGATAGGTAATATTCGAAAAGATATCCACCATACACCTAAAAAGCACGCCTGGATTCTTGTCGGCCTGATCCCATTTCTCCCACAAGGTGCCGAAAACATAGACAACGCATGGTATTCTACGGTTGGAACTGTGCTGTCTCAACGTAGGCATCTTGAGATCGCTGGCCCCGGCTTGAGATGGGATTGTGCTGATGGCTTCCAGCAACAATGTAACATGCTGTTGGCTGCCTGGGTTGGAGAATATTCGAAACAAGTCATGGTTGCTCAAGTCTCATATGGCTCATGTCTGATGTGCAAAATTCTTAAAGGTGTGCCAATGGGGCCTTCCACCTTTCGACCCCTCGATAACTCAAGAGACCAGCATATTGACTCGGAACTGCTGGAGAACAACAATATTGATGCTCTGCACACTGTATGTGTCCATCCAATCCGCAACCAGTTCTGGCAATTCCCTCTCTGCAATGTCCATCGGCTTTGGCAGCTTGATGAATTGCATCAGCCGCTCCTGGGTTTGGTTGAAGACATATTGCACCGGCTGCTAAAATACCTGACCGCGAGACTGGTCAAGGATCAATTTGACAATCGATTCACATTGGTGCTACGATATCCTTGCCTCCAGCACTTCTCTGAACCATTTGAATGTTTGAAAAGCGGCACATTGCAAGGTAAAAAGATCCGGGACATGATCAGAACATTGGCTGTGAATTGCTCTCCAATTCTTGTCGGCTCCATGGATGACGGGAATACTGCGGGGAAAACAGCGTCCGATGAAATGGTAAAGGGAGCTGTGCGGGCATTCTGCTAATTCTCTCTACTTGTTAGCCAACAAAATCACTCCGATCTATCCCTCAAAGCACTAGACGAATCACTCAAGCGATTGTACTAGAAGAACGGAATTTTTCGAGAACAGACAATGTCAAAGTCTGTGAAGGCATAAGTCGATGACCTGGCGGCAACAGAAACCTATCTGTTACGCGAACAAATAATTCATCAGATTCCCGCTGAAATGGAAGCCCTTGTGTATGGGGCTGGAAAAGCTTCCTCATCAAAGCGCAGGCAATTTCAGGTGCACCTGAATAGACCCTGGCAAGCAGCAACCACTTCGTCAGATGCTGATCGTCAGAAGGCAATCAAGGGATTGGAGCCCGAAATTCATCGACTGAAACATGCTAAACACATTCTTTTCAAAAATCATCCCTACATCATGAGCTGAAACTACTGCAGGAAGTTGGGACCAAGGCACCCGGTCCCAGAAGCAAATTCCCCAATGAACTTGACCTAATGAATACTACCACAGGAGATGAGGCTTATGAGGCGGGAAACATGACTGCCGACAAGCGACTGCAATTTTAGAGCTGCTTATCCAATGCTGAGACAGAAGCCACGACGTGGAGCTTGGCTGAAACCAAGCGCGTCACGATGCAGCTGGAGGGAAAGATTTGGGGCATCACCTCGACTGATCAGAAGCGTTTGACTGAGGAATTCTCCATCCGCATGATTGAGTTTGAAGCTAGGCGGGAGACACTCGGCATTCAGGCCCTCCAGAAAACCATTGAACAGTGTGAAATCCATTCCGGATATCCCAAGATGCATTTTGTGAGCCATATATCAAAGTCAATTTACCAAATGGGTTCTGGTGACGATTTCACTACCGATATGTCTGAACGGCTACATATCGCCAACGTGAACGCGGCAGATCAATCTAGCAACACAGTCAATTACATTCGACAGATACTTAAGCCCAATGACCGGTGTACCGGTCTTGACTATATGGAAGCGACACTGTCATATCTTGCACTCGAAGGCTGGTAAGATGTTGACTCTGCAAAAGTTTTCAACCTACTGTCCGCTACCGATAAATGGCGAAGTACACGCAGAGCCCATCTGTTACGTCTCCCAACAATTCAGGATGAGCCCTTCATCCACCCTGTATCAGAGCAGGTATATCATTTGAGAAAAACGCATGTCCGCGGAGTGTGCAGAAGTATCAAATTTACTTCACTCAGAGATGCATCAGAACATATCGGAATGCCCAACCTTGGACAGCTATTCCGCTCTCAACTTGAAGAGGACTGGGGACCCGAAGTTTGTGGACTTGTGCTCGGATATGATCAGAATGTCCTCATTGACAGTATATGTATTAAATTCCAGAATGTGCTGTTGTACTAGAGTCAACCATTTCACAACCATACTTCGGTTGAGCGTCTGGGACTTGATTGCAAGGCAGAATATACCGATGCCAACCAAGGGATTATGCCTGAAGATCATAACATCTGGGTCCGGTATACGCAAAGTGAAGAGAATGACCTCGATAACACCTCCCGGCGAGGAATTCCTTCTTTTCCCGTAATATTTTTCAGCCGGACTCCACCGAATCATATCCTTCAATGTCAGGAGCGCCTGCCTGCTGACAATGCAGTATGGACGTTTTCTACAAGGTGCAAAGAGACCCAACAATGGGGATTACGTCCTCAAGATCAATAATATGCGGTGGTGATTCCAACAAAGTTCAAAGATCTTCATGGTTGGGCTGATTGTGTTGACGGGTTCATCTGGGTGGTCAAACAGACAAATAAGATGCATCTTGTACCCGTTTGAGCAAGAGTTGGACCGGCACATTTGGTGCGGGGGAATGCTGCATAGGGCAGCATCGATAGCGTATGGCGGGGAAATGATCATGTTGATTTAGATATGTTCTGGAATGTATATCAATTACACCGGAATGCCTGATTCTGGTGTGTAGCTGTGAGATAGTTGATCGAATTGTACTATTTGATATGGAACATTAAATATTATCACTACCGGAAGGTCCGGCTCCTGGTGCACTGGAATGGTCTTGGCGACGAGTGTCGTAGTCCCCACAGCTCCAACATTTTACCAACTCCAAGGCATGATTTTATAGCATTCTCAAGATGACTTCATACTCTGTAGAATAATCTTGTATTCTGTTCCGCAACTTCAGGAGCGTTGAAGAGCACCTCACAGTACGTCTCAGAGCACCTGAGAGGCACATCGTTTTACATTCAGCCTGTTCGGGAGCTTCTGGGAGCTTCTGGATGCATCGGTGTGGTTGTTCAGAGACGCTGAGTGGTTGAGTTATGACTTCCGAACCATTTTACAATTTTGCTGATGTGTCTACCTTGACAAAATCATGATCCAGAGTTTCACGAGACAAAACCATATGGACCACATGCGGCAGGTGCAATGACACATACAGAATGCGCTCTTCAAGCTGAATCAATCCAAATGCAAGTGATTCCGAAATGAAATAGAGTTTTGTAGTTTCCAGATCAACCAAGAAGAACTATACACAGTGGAGTCAAAGCCAGAGGCAGTAGCTAAATGGCCTCAACCTTGGAATGCAAAGGAAGTCTGGGGTTTCCTTCGACTGATGGGCTACTGCCGCAAGTTCATTGGCCACTTCTCCCACATTGCATTGCCTTTTTACCATATATGCGCATTGGATAAACAGATCAACGTGGGAGGCCAATACGGAGAGCCATGATTGAGGGACAATGGCACTGTACATTTCGGTCGGTCCGGAGAAGCAGAGCAGGCTTTCCAAACATCAAATGATGTCATTTGCAAGGTTCCCATACTAGCGCAACCTAATGAGGAGGGCGAGTATGTACTACATTCTGAGACTACAGAGCATGCAGGTGGAGCGGTACAATCAAAGAAGCGAGAAGATAGTGTGACTGGTGTAATTGCCTTTTGGAGCAGGAAGATTAAGAGTGTAGAGACGCAATACCCCACATGTGATAGAAAACTCATAGCAATTTGGGATGCAGTGGTGAACTGGCACTACTACCTCCATTCGGACAGAACCTTCACAGTCCATATGGAACATGCCTCGCTAAGACACATACTGACATATACTGACACAACCTCGACTCACAGCATCAAAAATGGAGTACTTAGCAACTTCACAAAATTATACATAGGACATCTGGTACATCCCAGGAATGAAGAACCCAGCAACTGACACGGTGATGAAATGTCCGGACTGTAGGCAGGCACACTGCCAAGGCTCCTGGTGTCAACTCACACAGTGGGGAATATAGCATTCGACTGAGTGGTTTGGCGACGTCACCACTGAAACGAAGGATGCCAGCTGGAGTAAAGACATTGTTCAAACACTAGTGTCCAGGGATAGCCGCGAACACCCGCCAAAGGCGTCCGCTCTGGCTACAATATGATATGCATGGGCTCCCAACCACTGTATCTCCATTGATGATGGCCTGCTATATCTAGAAAACCAGAAACAGAATGCTGAATGACACAAGGATGAGCCATGTTGGCTCTACATTCCGATACCCCTAAGAAACAGGATCCTGCAAGAATCTGATGAGGCTGCAGTGGGAAGCCATTTTGGAGCAGCAAAAACATATTTCCTGATGAGGCAGCGCTTTCTCTGGCCACGGATGTGGAATGGAGTTCAAGACTGCACGAACGGCTGCAAGATGTCACGAGAGTTAATCGACCAGCTGGGAAAGTACTGGGCTTACAAAAACAACTACCAGTTGCATGAGGCCACTGGGAGCACGTGGGGAAAGATTTCATTACTGAGGGGCCAATATCTCTGAGCGGAAATGACTGCATTGTAACCTTCGTGGGCCACCTCTCCAATCAAGCCCATTGGATGCCCTGGACTAGGACCATTGACAGTGCGGAGTTTGAGTAGTTATTTGTGGAGGCCATCATACAATGTCATGGTGTCCCCTGCGAGATCATTAACATCAGATGAATGTGTTTTACATCGGATTTCTGGGTGGAGGTAAGCAAGAAGTTGCCGACCAAGCTGCTCACGTCAACGGCGTGTCACTCACAAACAGGCAGGCTGACAGTGATTGCAAATTAGCAGGTCACCCGCCATCCACAGGCATTCACCACTCACCATCATGACCAGTGGGACGCCATGCTTCCACTTGCAAAATATGCATAAATCATGTCTATGCACTCATCCACCTATCGCAGCCCATTTGTACTCGATCAGGGTTACACACCATCTATTGCATCAGACTTTGTAGCGTGCGAAATTCGGTATGACAAAATGCAGAGCCTGTATGGGGCGGCATTGATTGAATGACTGCAGGCTTCATTTCTGGATGCCAAGGACCGCATCGGCAAGGCACAAGACAGAAAGACAGCCGATGCAAATAGGAGACAAAGGCCATGCTCCCTTGAAGTGGGAGACTTCGTGATATTGAGTACTAAAGGTCTGCTGATATCATATTCGAACCAAGACCCTTCTTGATAGAAGCTGCAGGTTCCATGGGCCTGACCTTACACAATCATTAAGTTCCATGGGCCGAACGCAGTCGAATTGGAATTACTGGCAGATATGACAATAGAGAAATGGTCAGCAGACTGAAGAAGCACACTCCAGATCGAGCACTGGAGATGCCACCTCCTCCGACAGTTCGAACTGCGAGAGATAAAGCCAGCACAATTGGGTATTCCTATATCTTGGGTGTAATTTCCTCGCATAAGTGGGCACTGGGCGTCAAAGGCGGCTTGAAGCATCATATCAAATGTGAAGGTTACATTGAAAGGATCTGGGAACCAGTGGTCAATCTCTCAAATGAAATGTAAATCCTTGATGACTACAAAAAACAACATGGATTCGAAGATACAAAGGTTGAATGGAACATGAAGGACTAAGGTCATGATGTCGAGATCAAATAGGTTTATTCTTTTTTTTTGGGAGGTATCTCAAACTGGTTAAGAGGGATGTAATGCGGAGGTAAGCGAAGCGTAGATGTATGGTGTGGCTTGGCGTAATGCACAGCTCAGAAAGGGGAACATGCATATTCACACAAATTGAGTGGATCGGTGGGAGGATAAGAGATTACTCACTTATACACAGAATACACCATCATCTCTTCATACTACAACGGATGCACTTGGAGGGCGAGATGAAATCAATTCAGTGATGCAGTTGGGGGCAGCTAACAAGTGAAATTGGAGGTGTACTGCAAGGTGGTCAATCTGGAAGTGGTTGATGTGGAAGTGGTTGATGTGGAAGTGGTCAATCTGGAAGTGGTCAATCTGGAAGTGGTTAATCTGGAAGGGGTTGATCTGGTGGGGGTTGATCTGGAGGTGGTCAATCTGCAGGTGGTCAATCCAGAGCTGGTCTATCAGGAGCTGGTTGATCTGGAGCTGGTCAATCTGGAGCTGGTTGATCTGGAGCTGGTTCATCTGGAGCTGGTCAATCTGGGGTTGGTCAAACTGGAGCTGGTGGATCGGGAGCGGGTCGACCTGGAAGAGGTTGAATTCGATGTGTTCGATCTGGAAGTGGTCAATCTCGTGGTTGTCTATCTGCCGGTGGTCAATCTGTAGGTAGTCAATCTGCACAGTCTTTGATCCCATGGTGGTTGATTTTGAGGGGGTAGGTAGGCAGGGAGATGTGAAAGAGCTGAAACTCTAATCTTTGGTTCACTGAAAACCATGCGATTACAGATGGTTGAGTAAAGAATAGTTGCCAAAAGATGAGTGATGAGAGAGTGCAGATGAGAGATGAGAGATGAGAGATAACAGATAAGAGATAAGAGATAAGAGATGAGAGATGACAGATGACAGATGAGAGATGAGGGACTAGACGTAAGGGGAAGACAGTCAATCTTGGGATGCTGCTGTCATCGGTGTATGCAGTCCTCAGTTCATACCGTACTGGGTGTATACAGTACATCACGAAAAACATTTCCGTCCGGGCGGAATGGCCGTGTCAGAGGTGACACGCTCAATCAGAGCCGTCAGAGTCACCCAGGTGGCGGAGTAAGCCACGCCTGGCGTCCATATAATGCCTCGCGTTGCATATCGCCCTCCGATTGCAGTTTTGCTGTGTCTTTCCTCTCTGTCAGTCTCCTACTGTAAACGAACACTCTGGGGTTGTGGCCAACTGTGACCATACGTCAGATTGGGTTCATTGGGTCCACACAGGCATTGGGATTGCAATGCAATGGGTGACGCCACGAAAATCGCTCCTGGTGCTCCATCTACCTGCACACACAATGCAATTCTCTCTTTACTAATCATACACATTATTCCAAGTCGCCAGATCAATCTGGCTAGTGATGATCCATCGCTCGTTCCCTCTGTCTCCTGACTTACTACGAGTAGCTATCTCTTGGATTATGTGCACGCAGCCAACGATATTTCCCACCCTGAAAACTTGCAAAGCAACGGCTGCTGGTGCTTTTCTCACTCGTACACATTTCGAGATGGGAACCAAGTTAGCCAAGTTTTCTGGTATTGTGGTTAGCGCCAGGGCTAACCAGTACTCAACGAAAGCTCCATTCTCTTTAGGAGCTTGATTTTGACTAGTTGTTGCAGTTGCCACGGGAGACGACTATTCAGCACAGCATAACACCTCCTCGGGAGTTGCTTTACCCACACCCAATCATTCTATCGATGCACTCCGCGGCAGCTCTGGCTTCCTGTGCATCGACACATCCAAGATGTGCGTTTACCTTCTAATCCCTCAACTTGATACTGGATACAATGGTACATACAATACTCCATTGTGTGCAGTTGATCATCCGATATATATGTCTTGTTCCGACTCTTATGCTTCATAAACTCCCGCGTGCGGCTGTCAATTTCCACGCGGTGCGTTGCATCTTGCGTATGGTCAAGTAATCCTCTGAAGTCTTTGATCATACCGTCAGAATGGTTTCCATCAGCATGGTTTTGGGGTCCCACGATTTCGGGCTTCGCATAAAACTGAGGGCTCATGGGTGAAGCCAGAACAGCACCGGACTGGAGGACTTTGCAGGCGGCAGCACTGATGTCTTGACACCGAGCGAGGGCTTTGAGATTCAGCTTTCTGGTTTTGAAGCTTAGAATGCGATGCTCAAAGGTGATTACTTGTGGCAGGAAGTGGTGATTGTGATGGGAGGTGTTCCAACCATCCTGGAGGTACGTTTTAAGTGCTTGTTCATGTCTGGCTGAAGAATACTGTTGCAAGGTTCCGTATCGAGGAATTTGTTTGACCCAATGACACATCATATGGATCGTCAATAAGTTGAAGTCGGCATCAAACTAGTGTTAGCAACCGTTCCGGTCCGTCATTTTGGGTCCTGGTTCGGGTCCCAACCGAACAGTTGCCGAATTGGCTGTCCAGGTTGTCAATCAACCAGAACCGTCAACTCAGGTACACCTGGATGTTAAACTTCCATCCCGAATCAATTGGGCGGGTTGTCAGCCGGTTGCCCTGCGGGTCCATCCATGGATTCATATAACGCTCTTGTTTTTGGAGTTCGTTAATAGTATCTTATCAAAATTGCATCTTCCATAACCAATAATATGTTTTTGCATGCTTTGCAGCTTGCAATATCGATTGATTTGGAATTGGTGTTTTACTGTTGATATATTGTATTTTTGCCCAGCTGGGCGGTCAGTACTGCTATTATGAATGCGAAGATCTGCGCGATGCCTTCAGTACCCAATATGCAACACCTTACACTGTTGACGCTCCCTTGATGCTCATTTTCAGGGTGAGGCAGGGAGCATGTCGCTGTTGTTTTTGCCAGGAAAGGCTGCCAATATCTGATAAGTGGGTGTCTCCAACCAATTGGAACATAAATTACCCAAGATGCGAAGCTACACATTGTTGACGCTCCATTGACGCTCTTTCTCAGGATGTGGCAGGGAGCATATGCCTGTAGTTTTTCCCAGTAAAGGCTGCCAATATCCGATAAACGGGTGTCTGCAACTAATTGAAACATACATCATCCGAGATGTGTAGCTAAAAATTGTTGATGCTCTGGTGAGGCTCATTCTCAGAATGGGGCGGTGACTGTGTGGCTGTCTCTTTTGCCTATACAAGCTGCCAATATATTGGTTACACATTTCAGCAACCAAATCACTGTGTGATTACCGTACTTACAACAGCACAAATCGTTGACGCTCTGTTGACGCTCCTTTCAATGCATTGTCCATTCAACATGTGCTACCATCGATAATAGATTTCATCAAGATCTGAACTGAATGGAAGTCCTTCTGACAGATTGAGACATGGCCCTGTGGCAAAGCCGAGTGCTGTAACATTCTTGCACTGTCCGCACTCATTTGACTAAAATTAATGTACCTTACCAAACGCTTCATTGCGCCTGCTATTCATCTGTTCATCAACCGGTATTGACAACCTACTGCCCACCAATCGCTAATATTATAACACTAACTAACACTGTCGGTCAAGATACAGAAAGAAGCTGGTGAAACATTGACGCTTTCTGCACAACTTTTTTTTCACTCCCTTATTCCTCCTCGTTTCGATTGCATTGACCGTCATCAACACCCTTTCACCCTGTCTCATTGACTTCCATGTAGGCCGAATCAATCCAGGAACATTTGGCGCTGCGCTCACCTCCCGCTGCTCTGGGCATTCCGAATCCTCGACGCTAGTGTCTTGCTATTCATCAGATTCAATGTGCGCCCCGGAATCGTCGTTGCTGTCATTTGGATCATCCAAGTCCCCATTCCACAAAAGCTAATCATTAGTGTTCAAAATGGTTTCAGGTGCGCTATCATCATCATTTTTGACTGGATGACAGTTGATTCTTCGGATTCGGCGGACATTCAATATTTCAGTTCATCCTCCAAGAAGGTCCCTTGCAGACAAAGGTGGTGGCAATGGAGATCGTTCTGACAATGTAAATGCAGCCGCACCATCATGTTGAAAGAGTGCCCAGGATGCTTTGACGATCGCTTCCGTGTCCGAAATGAATCCCATGGCTGTCATCTGGTCGTTTTGAGTGTGAGATTCCTTCTGGGTAGCACATAGGGTTTGACTGCCCTGCAACATCTCCACAAAGTCATGAACCTTGGCCATTGTGTGCAATTTCCTTTCCTCCACCTCTTTCTTTACTTCTAAGTCATTTTCTCTGTTCATTGTATCCAAGTCTGAGTTGGTGCCTGCCAAAATCCCGTTATTGGCTCCAGCAAACTGCCATACAATGACTTTTTTGCAAAGAGTCCTGACTGTGGTTTTTGACTGCCACCAGCAGATAACATCTCGGCCTAGGAAGAAACTGGCCTCCACTCCGACACCATGTGGTATGATAGAGAATTTGTCGCGCGCCACACCAGAGAGATCGGCATACATTGAGTGAGTTTCTTCCTGTTGACGCCACCAGTCAGTTATGTCAGGTAACCAAAATGTACTGCTAATCTCCATTGGGTTGGCATGGTAATTTTTGAGATTTGGATCAATTTGCCCCCAGGTCTTTGGTGCTTCAGGCGGCAAATTTGAATAGAACCTGGCGGTGGTCAATAAGTGTGCTGTGCGATCACTTTCTCCAGGTGTCGTCTCAGCCACATTGTTAGGTGTCAAGTATTTTCCATCATCGCTGGACAAATCATAGGCATCAAAGTATGATTGACAGGATTCTGAAGTCGTTGCAAAATGGATGAGATTGCTGCCCAAAAAGCTTTTGTGCTTGTTGACCAGCACACGTCAATGTTTCGCACAGTATTCATTCTCCAGATACTCCAGAATGGCCTCTTGGTATTGGGTAGTATAGGATGTCTCATCCTCAGAATTAATATCCATTCCCTTGTCCCACTTTCTAAAAGATAGCAACTCCCGGGAATGATCAGAAATATTTACAGAAATGACAAGCATACCCGTCATTGGAGTCACTTCAGTGGAATATTTGATCAGCTTGTGTTGAGCTAACTTCATGGCGAAGACCAAGTCATCCTTCCATTGAGTCGTTTTCTTAGCAAGAACTCGCATCATGCCATCCATGTGATTGAACATGTCATTGTAATCTGTGATAACGTAATGCAATGTGACTGTATGCCTCTTTGACATCCACAGGGTCAGATATCAGAATGGCCTCAACACTTCCATGACGTACTTCACCATAGTCCATTCATCTTGTCTTGGGAAGAGTGGCCGGTAGTCACTGTATTTTGGGTTTTGAAGCCACTTGCGTGTGATTTCCCGTATTCGGTAGCCGCGCTTGAGCAACACCAGTGTAGTACTCCAACGGGTCCTCACATCTATAATCGGAAGTACCACGATGTGGACCTTGGCTTTTTGACAGTTAATGAACTCCTTTCAATGACCAGGTGTTAGTGTAATCAATACAGCAAGCATTCTCTGCTACATGAAGGTCAGTTCCAGCACTTTCACAATATCTTGTAATACATACTCTCTCAATGATCTTTGCTCAACCTGGGTTCATGGCTGACACCTCATTGATTCTAGCATTGCCCTCTGTTCGAAGCCTTTGACTCTGCCCAATGTCTATGCTTTCATTCTCTCCAAATTACTGATCACAGTACTGGGCTTCCCAAGACTTGTTGCAGCATTTCACGCCGAGACTGCTCATGAATGCACCTAAAGCCAGCCCCATGATGTGCGCCATGCATGGTACATGGTTCCTCAATACAGGCCACTCGATTCCAGAGGCCTCAAGTGTTGTTGCATCTCGCATGTCATCGGGTAATTTGAGGAAGCATTATCAGTCGTAAGTCCAAGCAAACAGCCGTTGGCAAGCTCAAAACAATCAAGCAACTCCCCCAAATTTACAGCTAGCCTTGCTCCAGTATGTTTGCCCTTATCCTATCATCCCTAATTGACTTTCGACAGGGGAAAATTTCAGGCGATGTACCACATCGAAAGTGCGTAAAACTTCACGCAATGCCCACTTTTGATCCATATCGTAAGCAATGACCGACGTTAAGGCTAGTTTGGTCATTCACGTCCATCTGTCCCAAGTTGAACTGAATTCGTTTCGTGGCGATAATTACTTCATAATTGAATCCACGTTCAGTGCATATTCCCTCCGGCATATGTTGATGATGTGATTAGCAGATGTCAGCACCAGGTTATCGGGTAATGCCCTGTATTACCATCGTAGATCTAGATGTGATATAGCGTCCCATGGAATATGAGCCGAAACAAATCATAACATGAGGTAGTGATTCCACATGTCTTGGTGAGATTCGGAGGTTTCACAGTCCCTAGCTGGCAGTTTAGAACGTTTTGCCAGTTATATCGGTCAATATGAATCAACCTGGATGTCAAATCTGAACCTTCTCGGCAAACTTACAATAGTGATTCCGCGACTTCCTTGCATCTTCCGCACGGCCCAAGCTGTTTCATCGACCGTCTAACTAGTCAATTCAGTGACCTCTGAGTCTGTTGATTGGTTCAACTTTGCGATGTGAGCTTTTGCTAGCAAGTGTTTCCCCATTGAGCTAGTGCCATGTTCAGATGGATGGCGGAGAACTTGATGACAAACGCTAAATATGATGCCAGGGCTGCTGGTCTCCCCAATTCCGCAGTGTAATTAGAATTGCCACCAAGGCAAATGTCTAGAACCATACCGAGCAATAGGCCCCCATCAGCAACGACCCTTGTTTTCGTCAGGAACACCCGGGTGTTCCGGATGGGTCTGACGGCTCTGACAGAACGTTGTACCCTCTGACGGAGAATTACACGCTACCCGCAGCCCAGGCGACGGGTCGCATTGCATATGTACCATGTTTACTTTGTGGTGAAGTATACGCACCATCAGAATGACCTGTGTGTTTCACTCTTTGCAGGGGCTGCAGTTATGCTGTAGCCAATTACACAACACCTGGCGATGTGTATGCCTTTCTTCGGCCAATAGCCACATGCCGCACAGTCATTTGTGTGTAGCTTTGAGATTGTCACGTATTGCAATATAGTCTTCGCTTCGGATACATTGCTTGCTGTTGCATTTGCTTCGCCATTATCGTATTTTACATGTCTGAAATATACTGTCCAATCCTCACACTCTCTAGTACAATGCCCTCTGTCCTCCACATTTTGCTTTGATCCATCATCGGCTTGCAATGAATCTTCCTCCTCATCCGTATCCGCATCGTCGCCATCCTCGCACTCATACCCGCTGACATCACTGGTTCACAGGTCAAATCTACTATGCCCTCAGTACTCCATATTCTGTGTTAATCCATCATCGGCTTGCGATGTTTCTTCCTCCTCATCCGCATCTGCATCTGCATCGTCCCCATCCTCGCCCTGATACCTGTCATCATCACTAGTTCCCAGGTCAAATCTTTCGAGTTCAGTCACAGGCCGTCGTCGCTGGCTGGCGGTGGGGATGTCATTGCACTCGTCGCTGTTGTCACCTTCATCATCGTAATCCCCGCTGCCCCCTGGCATCCCGAAATGCAGTGCGTCATCTGTGTAATAGTTGTCTATCAGGATATCGGGGTCAGTGCTTCCAATCTCAGGCTCCTCAAGCGCCACTTCGGAGGTCAAATAGTCAAGAAGAATCCCATTGTCAACACACGCTGCTTCCATGCTGATGACCACGGCAGGCGTTGGGTTCTCCGCCTGTTGGATCTGATGCTTGACTGTAGCAACAGTGTTTTTATACACCCTCTGTTGGTAGCTCTCAGGTAGTGTGTTCCAGGTATTCATCAAGAATGTATACGTGTCTGCAACGCCAAGCGAGGTTAACAACTTGCGACCTGTTGCAGTGGAGTGGGATGTGTTCTGACCACCGTCATTCTTGTAATTGAAGTAGTTCCAGCGATCAGGTCTGTCCGCTTTCAGCTTTGACTTGGAAGCTTCTGGATGAACACCATTGTTCTTTTGCCACTCCAAGAGAGCATGGCGCAACGTGGTGCAGGTTAACATGATCAATGGTGAGGGTATATGACCGTCCTTGTCGTTAATCATGGAATTATAGAACGCATCAGCATGCTTACTGCGGTTATTCTCCCGAAGATAAAATATGATATAGACATACTGCGGGTTTTCTTCCGCCAGGAAGTGAAGTGGACCCTGGCCATTTGTTTGTAGCTTTCGACTCTCTCTGGGTTGGATTTGGGCCGCGTACACCACCTTCCACACTCTCTGTGACAGGAAGCAGATACTTATTGTCAGCCACAAGGGAATCAATGAATTCCAAACGCTCTGCGGCGGATTCAATGTGGTGGAGATCATATAGCTCCGATATGTCATCCCGTTCTGATTAAATAAAATGAGGTTTAACCATATCGACGTGTACTCAAACCCGGTACCATTTTGAGCGTGAGATATCCAACCTGGGCCGTTGCTTCAGCATACCTCTTTCAAGATCTCCTTTGTGCACACCTCAAATGCTATGGACCAAATGTTGTTTTGCTGCATAGCGGTGTTCCACTACATCTCTATTATCTGCCGGTGTTGGGCTTCAGTCAATGCTTTTGAAACGCGTCGCGTTGCATAACATACTGTCTCCAGGTTGCTTGCACCCATAAACGGGCGCCTGTTCCACATGTAGAGCTCCAGGAGTCTGCCCGTCGAAAACAAATGATGCGTCCTGTCTGAGTGACCAACGCGATGGACGCTGCGACTGCCGGAGACCATTGATCGAGGTGTAGACAGCGCCTGCAGTTGCAATGGCCACAGCCTCTGTCCCTGATTCTTTTCGGTAGCTTGTGTTCGGAGTGGATTTGTAATGATCACCTGGGGTTGTGGATTTGCGAATGGGGTAAGGAGGTTTTCAAGACTGCTGCGAGGACTGGGAGTGATAGCAATGCCAGATTCGGGGCTGGATCCAACGCGACGCACTGAGGTTCCTCTGGGTGCTGGTGTGGTACAACTGCTTGTACCCAGCGTGGTGGTTGGGGTATTTATTGACCATCACTGTGTAGCGGATGGGGTGGGATTCACGCATTGAGTAACATTGGCAATGCGAGAATTGTTCGGCAAAGATGAGCGGGTGGAGTTCTGACCTTGGTTTGTTGAGGCTACGGAACTCCATTCTTGAGAGGAATCCCTCACGCCAGCCGGTACGGAAATGCGTCTCGCAGCAGGCGGAAGTTGAGAATTCCCTGAAGGCCCATGCTTTTGTTGATTCTGACGATTGACAAGACTTCGAACATGTTGTATGGCCGGAGTCGGGACAGGGTGAGGGCGTTGCGAAGGCAAAATCCGATATAGACATTCAACGTTAAGAATGTAGGACTAATTGCCTGTGCATGCATATGCAACTGCAGGCGAGGTAGACTCCAATTTGACCAACCACGGAGGGTTTTGACAGAAAAGGGAGGCGCAGGGTAGACCGCGCTAGACTCTACACCTTGACAATACTCGGTGACGAGATCCCTTGAAATGCATTCAATCATGGGGTCAACTGCAATCAGATTAAACTCAGCATTGATATTCACTGTTTCACCAATGTCTGAAGACCTATTTGCACCGCTTGAAGGGTGTCTATGCCTTCTTGGCGCGGGTCTCATAGTACTGCACTCATTCTTGGCATAATATTTCAAACCATCGATTGTGTATATCTGCAGCTTGCCGCTGGAAATCCCCCTTTGGCAGAGCTAAAATCATCTCAAAGCGAACGATGACGTATTCTCTATCTTATGACATCAGATGCGTGTGCTTTTTCCACTGCTAGGCATTGGTAGCCGTGTTGGATGGTTGCACAGTTGGGACAACTTGAGAACTACTCAGTGTGCTGTGAGATGCACGAGGTCTGAGCGGTGACAGTGGTATGAGATACCCAAGCTATATCCGGCGTCGCAAACTGTCCTCACCGTCAGTACTAAATCTCGTCTCGAGGCTCCTCATTCATGAAGTGCCTGGTGGCTGTGAAAGATGAAAGCAGGGCCGTTCTGTGTTAATTAACCAACAAAACGCAGGATATGAATCAAATCGCAGAAACTCGAGTATAGATATCCCTTCAGCCCGCCAACACCTCCATTCTCTTTGCCTCGCTTATTTAGCACACCGCCAGCATCCTCAACTCTCTCGACATCACGTGACTTGCGCAAAACAATGCCTCTTGTTTCAAAATACACCCGATAACCTACAAAACTTTGTACATTCCCTCTGGGTATGCCTCCGCTACATGCAAATGTATCATAATGCTAATGCCTCGGATGGAGATTCATTTTCAACTCACAGCGATGGCACCCGAGGGGAGCCGCAAAGGTGAGGCAAAGGCAACTGCCAGGGCAACAATGCCGACATGAGTCATAAATCGACCCCTGTCGTTGGATCGGGACCGTATAAAGGGTTTCATTTTGGATCACATCCGTGGACTCATACTGATATACAATGTTTGCGGAGTCAAGGATGAGAGGGCATTGGACCTCTTTTATGATAAAATCTTTCTTGATCCAGTCACAACTCACCACTTTTGACACTTCCAGCTAATGTGGCCGCACCGCAGGAGCAGGAGTTCGCCTTTTCGGGAGTGGTGGGCAGCCTTCCGCTCATAGATGGCACAAATGTTTGACACAACCCACGACCATATGAAAAATTGGAGGTGGGACCATCCCCGTGCCTTCGGGGATCAAGTCGATCGCTCCAATCCGCATACAACCAGCTCGGGGAAGGTTGAATGCACCGGTGAGCGTTTCTCCTGGCACGGTAGCGATGATCTGATGGCAAAGATTCAGTCACCAAGCTGCTGGCAGGAGAAGCCAGGCGACTTCCTGGCCGGTAGACCACTGAATTGGGATGAGATAATCGACGAGAATGCTGAAGATAAGAACTGGGCAGATCCCGGAGCGCCGATTAGTGGAAGCAGCCATCCTAGCGATGGCACTGACAATGACGAAGGCGAGGGTGAGGAGGACACTCAGGGCGGTGAGAAAGTGACCCGGAAAGTGAATGGAACAAAGTATGGGAAAGGGAAAGGGATGGGGAGAGGGAAAGGGAAGGGGAAGGGACACGGTAAAGGGAAAGGTATTGTTAAACAAACCCCAGGGGGAGATGATATCTCACGTGCCATGGCTTTGCGGTTGCAGACAGAAATGTAAGCGGCAGACTCGGACACGGAGGGCTAACTAGAGCGCCTATTTCATGAGCTAGAATTATCGCCTACCGTGTCAATTTCCTCAGATGATGATACCGACACTACCGAGTCGGATGGCAAATATGACCCAGAACATGATCCTGATGTAGCTATGCGCATGGAGGATGATGTGGACGCACCGGACGGCATTGATTGAGATGGCGATGTGGATATGGAAAGGGACGGTGACGATGAAGAGGAGGAAGATGAAGTGGAGGAAGATGAGGATGAGCAGGAGGATAAGGATGAGGAGGAGGATAAAGATGTGGATGATGGCAAAGAACCTCAGACAATTGGCCAGGGACAGATGGTAAATACATCAGCTGACGATGTAGATACCATGGTAGACGATCAGCCAATTGTGCTACCAGAGCATAGCCAGGCGATGCATGGGCATACCCCACGGCCACAACCTCGGGCGCCTGCCCCATGGCCACAAACCCAGGAGTCTCGCCCATGTCCAGGAACTCTGCAGACTCATCCCCTCAGTGGGCTGGAGCATGTGGGGCTTGTGACGCCAGAAAAACCTCGCCCGGCGGTGCCAACTCTGCGAGAAGCTGAGGCAGCCGGAAACACCTCAGATGTGGATGTGGATCAGCAGCTGCGTCGGCGAATCGGCAGGTGGCGACAGTCTCCACCATGTCCCTCCCCCCGATGCCCCTCTCCCTGAGGTGCTCCCGGATGGCTCAGTGGGCGGGGAGTGAACCAATCCTCACGTGGCAGAGGAGGCGATGGTCGTTGGGTTTGGGTTAGGGTTGAGTTCTTGTCTTGTTCGGTTCCTTCGTTCTAATCTATTTATCCCATGCTTTGACTATTACACACGTTGCGAGGTTTTTGGATTGCTCAGGGTTCATTGTATATATGTGTTTTGTATTGGTTTTATTTGATTCATAGTATTATGGGACATCACGCATGCTGCGTTTTTGCAACTCCTGGCGTGTAAGGAACCTCCTTGTGATGGTGTTGAGCCTCAATAAGTTAGCTGAAAGTATCGTGAGCTTACACACCAGGCTGCTCAGGCCTAGCACCAACTATCGTCCCTTTCAACAGTGTATACTCTGCTCCTTGCATGTTGTCGACAATGCCAGAGAATACCCCTTTCCGTTGCCCCGAATTTTCATGCCGAAAGTAGTTCACCTCAGACGGCTGGCAACTTAATCATATCAAATTACATATTCCTGAACATCTTCAAGCTGCGCACCAGGAGAATCTGACTATTTGCAGCGTGCCCCGACGGGTTGAACCCGCTCAGTGTTTTCAACTCAATGCTAACAAAGATTCAATTGAAGACTTGGACGTGTTACCCAACATCGAACACATTGAAAACATCGCAGACTCGGAGTCTCAACCACCGCCACCTCCTCTGCCGCAGACAACAATATACCCCGGCACCGGCGCTCCTCTGATCGATTACATTACTGAGCCCTGGGAACGCGATGCTCAGGGTTGCCTTGGGACGAACCGACACAACAACCCCTACTATTCGTTTGCGACGCGTGAAGAATATGAATCTATCCAGTGTGGGATGAAGACGAAGGGCATGAAGACGGACTATGACAATGAACTGAAGGATGAACACACCGCTCTCCGTTTCCCAAGCATACAAAACGGGGATGGCATCCCAAAGCCCGTGGCTAGCATTCCAGATGATCAGGCTCTCGGGGAGTGGGAACTACACACTCTCGAGGATCTGAGATGGAATGGCAATCACCAAAGCCCTATCCAATCCTGGAGTCGAGACATCATCAAAAACCTGAGACGGTTGATGCAGCAGCCAGCCCACACCGAGCATCATATTCATGCCCCTCAGCGTTGCTTTAACAGCGATACGCCCCCGAAGCACCTCTATACCGAAATGTACACTGCAGACTGGTGGTGGCAGAAATAGGTAAGGAGAGATACTCCAGGATAATAACGTGCTAATGGACGTTTAGTCGATGCTCAGAGTGGGGGATATGCGGGTTTCCATGATCATTCTGTCCGACGGAACACATCTCTCGAATTCTGCTGGCGACAAGACAGAGTGGCCTGTATATATGACAATTGGCAATCTATCTTCGAAGATCCGCCAGATGACCTGAATGCACAGCGTTGTACTGGTCGCACTCTTGCCGATTCCAATCAAGAACCGCAATATCCCTCAGAAGCGGCTGGATGAGCAGCCGCAAACAAACCGAGAAGTGTTGAACGAAGTACTCCAGCTGGTACTCCAGCCTCTCACATTGAAACAAAACCCCGGCGCCGAGAGCAGGTATTACAACCTTCTGTGTGCCAATTGCCACTTCAGGCATTGTTAACCGGTTTTAGCAGCATGGCTTGCTGAATACCCTGAGTATAGCGACCTACATCATCTGGAGCGGCATGTCTGATTTTGGTGCGAGTGTCCAAAGAACGAACTGGGAGACTATGTCCTTCCTGACAAGCAACACCCCCGGCGGGATCACAAAGTATATCAAACGCTCAGCGATGCCAACACCAAGAGAGCCAATGCCGAACTCTCTTCACGCCATGTTCACCGAGGATTCAATGTCTTTCTACATATTCCCTCCATTGTGAGTGACGTCCTTAAGCCTGACCTCTGCCATACAATGCAGATCAGCACGCTTGACCACCTCCAGATGTGGATTTTGCACTTTATCAAGACACACAAATGGCTCGACAAGTACAATGCAATCTGGTTATCCCTGCCAGCTTACCACAACCTCACACCACAATATAAATCACATGAAGAACTTTCTCGATGGAATGGGAAGAAGACGAAGGAAATGAGCTGGTACCTGCTGGAAGTTGTAACCCAGTCTCTTCGAGGCGGAAGCCCCACTCAGCGTGCCATATTCGATCACCCAATTGAGTGCAACCGGGTATTGTTGGAATTCTATATGTATGCTCGATATAAATCTCACGATGATGCAACATTGAGCTACATGGAGGACGCCTTGCGTCGTTTTCACACCTTCAAAGATGTTGTCTTAATCGGGCAAGCCGGCAACACGGCGAAGGCCAAAGCCAATGCTCTGAGAACGGAACTCGTGACGAAGCAAAAGATAGACTAGGAAACAAATGCTGAACCTTGGATGCGGTCCATGAAGTGGCGCGAAATGAACGCCTGGCAGGATTCTTTCAGCCATGAGATAGATGTTTCCAAGGAGTTAGATGCTGAATTCAACTTTCCGAAGATCCGCTTAATGTCTCATTGAGTCGAACAGATTCGTCGATATGGAGCCTTGCAACAGTATTCTTTCGAGAGACATCAACAAGCACATAAAACGAACCTCAAGGATGGTTGGAATGCCTCCAATCACAATCCCAACTACCTTCCACAAGTAATCACCTTTCAGCGTCGCATCCTCTGCATCAAAATCAGAAAGGTCAATCTCCAAACTCTCACTCAGTGTTGGGAGAACAGCGCTGCTGCCTGCAACTTCCTCCCTTGCGGTGCTGATCTGGCTGCCCCCCTGAGCCCCGGGCCAGATGCGAAGCCCGAATGCATGGGACCCCAAAACCGCCGTGATGGAAAGCATCCTGACACTATGATCGGAGACTTCAGAACATTACTCGACACTATGCAAGACGCATCACACAGCGTGGCATTATACAGCGGCACGCGGGAGTTTCTGAAACATAAGAGTCGGAACAAGACGTATATATCTGATCAACAACTGCACGCAATGGAGCTCCATATTGACCATGGTATTACGGTTCAAGTTGAAGGATTAGATGGTGAACGCATATCTCAGATGAGTCAATGCACAGGAAGCCAGAGCTGGCGCTGAAGGTATCGACGGAATGACTGGGTGTGGGTAAAGCAACGCCCGGGGAGGTGTTATGGCGCACTGAATGGGCGTCTCCCATTGCAACTGCAGCAACTATTCAAAACCAAACTCCTAAACGAGAATGAAGCTTTCGTTGAGTACAGGTCAGCCCTGGCGCTCCCCACAATACCTGAAAACTCTGGTAACTTGGATCCCGTCTCGAAATTTGTACAAGGGGGATAACCACCGGCAGCCGTTGCCTTGCAAGTCTTCAGCATGGGAAACATTGTCCGCTGCGCACACGTAATTCCGGAGATAGCTACAAGTAGGGAGACAGGAGACAGACGGAACGAGCGATGGATTGTCAATAGCCACATAGATCTTGCGACTTGGAATGATGTGTATAATTAGTGAAAAGAGAATGGCATTTTGCGCGCCGGTAGAAGGAACGCGAGGAGAGATTTTCACAGCGTCACCCATTGCATTACAATCCCGATGCAAGCGCATACCCAATGAACCCATTCCGACGTATCGTCACAGTTGGCCACAACGCCAGAGTGATCGTTTGAAATGGGGGACCGACAGAACACGAAGAAACGATGAGACAGTAATCGGAGGGCGATATACAATGTGATGCATTGTATTGATGCCGGGCGTGGAATAATCCACCACTGGGGTGTCTCTGACGGCTACGACAGAGCGCGTCCACCAGGATCGAGCCATTCTGCCCGAATGGAATTTGTTTTGCTGATGCCTTCGAGCTTAGATTTGTTGAACCCCACCAAGCATGGAAGATAATTTGTAATGTAACATCGCTCAAATCACAAATGATGACCCATTCATTTGTGTAAGAGATCATAACCTCGAGCAATGAGGTGTTCAACGATCTTGAATCTGACTTGGCGGCAGGAATTGGAATCCTGGGTAATCCAACTCGAAAGACTGCCGAAGATAATCATACAGTAAAGCAGACCACAGGTTCTTCAATATTGACCCTACTGCTACAAGTCAAAAAATCAGATCTGTAAGACATTGCAAGCATATTTGTGAAGTGGTATACAAGGTCAGATTGCAAAGACTGACCGCGTACCACTCGATTGAGGTACAGCACAATGCAGTTCATTGCTGTGTAGCGTTTTAAGCCTCCACAAAACCTGTTGACGCTCTGTGGGTGCTCAATTCTAGGAGGCGGACATGATATCGTCACTAGCATTTTTGCCAACACGGTCTGCTGATGGGTTCATTTTTGGTTATCTGCATTCCAATGCCATGATAATATCCAAGATGCATGTTCAAAAATTGTTGATGCTCCATTGACGTTCATTTTGGGACATGGTAACGATCTTGTCGTAAGCATTTTTTCCTAGAAAGGTGGCCCATAGTTCAATTATGAATCAATGCAGTAGCATAGCCCCTCGATTTCCCAAGACGCAAGGCCTAAAATTGTTGAAGCTCTGTTTGAGCCCATTTTCAGGGCAGAGTGACGATGTCGTCACAAGCATTGTTGCGTAGAATGGCGTCTAATAGTTCGATTATGGCTCAATGTCGCCACACAGCACGTGTATTACACAAGATTCAAGGCCAACAGTCGTTGACGGTCTGTTGACGCTGATTTTTAGACTATAGTTGAGATGTTGTGGGAACCATTATTGGCTAGAACGGGGCCCGATAGTTCGACTATGGCTCAATGCCGCTGAATACGCACTTGCATTGTCCATGATGCATGGCCAACAGTCGTTGAAGGTCAGCTGACGCTGATTTTCAGGACATAGTAGTGATATTGTAGCAACCATTTTCGCCTAGAAAGGCGGGCCATAGTTCGACTATGGCTCCATGTCGCCGCACAGCACTCGTATTGTCCATGATGCAAGGCACAATGTCGTTAATGCTCAGTTGACGCTCATTTGGAGGACACTGTAGCGACGTTCTGGCAACCATTTTTGACTAGACAGGCGGGCAATAGTTCAATTATGAGTTCATGTTGCAGCGAAATCCTCTAGGTTTTCCATAATGCAATGCCATAAATTGTAGACGCTCCATTGACACCCACCTTTGAGCTCACCTTCGAGACATACTAACCGTCATTGGGTGCTCAACAATTGCACATAAACTGCATATGGTCATTGTTGGCAGCCGGTATGCCATGTCTACAAAATATCATTTGCATCCGAAACCTTGGAAACATTTCAGTTTCTCAGACACGACTGTACACATCATTCGCTCGATGAATAACGTAGGTCCATCGCATTTCTGCGGTTTCGGCCTGCAATTCACCGCATAAAAAGCCCTGCATTAGGTGTAGATATTTTTAGCCCGACGTCCTCACCATTCCTCATGCAGCTCATTCTCCTCGGTTTCCATGATGTACCATAAGCAATTTTCAATTTCTCGACCATGTGCATGAGGTCTGAGCACAGAGTTATGTAGTTGGCTGCATGGATTGATGCAGCCTGATGGCTGTCATTTATCTGGGTTTCGGATGTGCTTTGACCGCTCCTTCTATGTGTCATATGACATCACTGACTGAAACTTGGTTAGTGAATTTCGTCTCGAAGGTCGGTTTTACTTTATCATTTTACCGTAACAGGCAATGCCATATACAGTGCATTGTTTGACAATCAACTTGATTTGGAGTGTAGAACATTCGCATGGCCCGTACAACTTTTGCACACACACTGATGAATAATACTGTCTCAGACGTTGGTCACTGAAATCCAGAAAAATCTGACACGTAACAAACTAAATACAAAATGCTTTCACTCAAGCTACATTGTCAAAAATACCTATTAGGCTATCTACTCCTCCGGTGACAAAGGAGCCGACACCGTGTCTTCGTCCGAATCCGATTTCAGTATGGTAATCAGCTAGGGACACTATATGCAGGGGTAACAGCATACGGGTTGAACTGGCTTCGCAATCGCAATCTGTGACTAATTGGGCACGCTGTCGGGCATCAGAGATACTCTGTTATTGCCTGGCTGAGGTTTCTCCGAACCCAGCCTGATTGAACTACTTTGCTGTCGAGACATCACTTGGGGCATTTGTGGTTGTCCAGGCACGATATCAAGAACCTGCATAGACTCTCCAAATGTTGTCAATTATGGGGTGGCTGCAGTTGTGTCAGTTTGGGGCTTCACAACTGCCGGAACATTCAATTCAGTCCTCCTGTACTTCAGATCTCACTCAGGGAAGTAGTCGGCCACCTCCGCCCATCCCGGTTGGGTCAGTTCATCAAGCCTCATTTGCTTGTGCCGAAAGCTCTCCACATGGTGCTGTACCCTTTTAAAGATTGTGCCCAGCACCCAGCCATGTTGGTCATTCTCACTCAGCTTGCCAAGCTCTGCATCTTCTTTATGATCATCCTCATCCTCACCATCCTCCTCGTCTTCGGAACTTGCAAGAGCGCTCAGCCTGTCCCTGTTAGCTTTCAACATCTCCTCCCATATTGTTTGAGGCTTTGTGGTTGTCAATTGTACCTTTTCGACATTTCTCATATGTTCCTGCTATGGCATATTTGCTGTCGCTGCGTGTTGAACTCGCTTTCTGGCTACTGCCCTCTCTCTGTCCACAAAATCCTCAATCCATTTCACTTTCAGTTAGTTGCTTGAAAAGTGGGTTACCTGTCGTTTGCCCGCCGAAAGCTTCTTTCTAGATCGAAAGCTGCACAACGCTCCCAACGCTCAGACCCTTTCTGCCTTCAAGCCACTCTTGGCTGTATTTGCCTGATGACGTCATCGTGTGGGTATCTTCATTGATTTGCCATATTTGCCCACCAGCGGAGGCGAAAGGTTTGTTTTCCGAGCATTGACCATTGTATCTTGTGTTGACCTTGTTGTTGGGCCAGATGTTGGATGTTGCAAGATATGGACCACATGGAAGCAAGCTGCGTCATTTATGTCAAGGTTGGTAGGTATGATCAAATTGAACAAAGCAAAATTAGCGTTTTGCCCATCACTTCATTGGGAATAGTCATGCTAGCCGTGCATTATGACTTGATGGTTACCGTGTGATTCATGTAAGATCCCGGTGATGTCTTGAGACAAACATCACCAGACGTCCTTTCCGTCAAAGAATGTCCTTTTTATATATGTCAATCATGAGATATCAGCTGTCGTTCATCACGATGGATCCCAGTAAACATAAAAGCAACATCGGACCAACTTATGGCAAATCACGGGACCGTTGGAATCCCCTGCAGCTATACGCAGTGCAGCTCTACGCAGCCACATTCAGCTTGAATTGAAGGTGCAAGTTGGCTGTCACTCATACCATTTTGACTTGTAGCTAAGTATATAATCTTCAGGACTTCCCACCTCTTTTCGTGATCATCTTCCTCACCATTCCACAACAGCAAGTGATGGCTCCAGAAACACTTCAACCAGGTACAATTGGAGCCGAATCGAGCCGAACAACAGGCGCGACAAACGATGTGCCACCCGGTGGGACACAGCCGCACCGCAGACACCAGTTAGTCCACTCCAATGCTGCAATTGTAGCCACCAAAAACATGACCCAGGACGCACATATAGAAATACTGTGTAAAACTGCAAGCAGCAACAATGAGAAGCGGCATGCGATCGGATGTGAATCAATCCAAATCGATGTAGACAACGGTCAACTAACAACATAACCCCCAGCTGTAGTACATGGAGAGCTACCTGATCAATTGATCGCTGCCCATAATGGGAAACCTCCATGGTTGTCGAAGGCATTTGTCCGACAGTCCACGAAATTGAACATCACAATGTTCTCTGTTGTGGGATTTTCGCAATCCAATGTGGTGATAAACGTCCCCAGGAATGGATGAAAGAGGCTCCACAGACAATAGCGGCGGCTACGAAGTCGTATCTGGTTGAGGCAATAGAGAAAGCTCACTTTAGAAGCAGCAACTAATTTCTTATAGGTTTTCAACATGTCAGCTACTATGGCAAGACAAGGATGTCGGGCACAGCTTGAGCAGTCCGACATCCGTCTTGGCTTGAACATGGCCATAATGCCTAAGGAAAAGATTTCGTGCGCCGCGATAGAGGAAACGCAACAACAAATCAAGGAACCTCCTGCCAAAGTCCGAAAAGAAAAGAAGCAGGGTGTTGTGTTTCCCGGGCATAACAAAGGGAACCCTGTGATGGAAAGACACCTGGCAATGGTTCGTGAAAATCGAATGGACGGCTGTCATCCTTGTCAAAATGGCACAGCAAAGAATTCACAGACTCGCTGGGGGTGCAAAGGCACAGGTGCACCTCCACCATGACCGGCGCCACCGGGGCCTGGAACGCCACCTGCGCCACCTGATGACAGTCAGAGGACTCAAAGCTCCAAAACAGAAGGTGTGCGACCTGGATATCTGTATATACATACTCCGCTTGCCAGCACTCAATTTTTCCATCTTGATCCATATGCGAAGGATCGCATGCGCAATGAAGATTTTATTCCAGATCTGCTGACTGATGAAGGTCCATCCACAGGTTAGTACACTATCAGCTGCGTGGTAATGCAGCTAACAGCCATTTCGTAGACGACAGCAGCCTGTTGAGTGAACCTGAAAGTGAAGACAAGAGTTGACAGAAGGGAGGGTGATTTTCGAGTATTATCATTGTCTACAATCAGCGGACCCTTTAAAGTATATTTCAAAGGGTATATTAATATGCATCAATAAAGAACAATGTAGTAATACAGGAGACCGTACACGAACAACACAGAATGGCTGCCACAAGACCATTATTGATATACTATGCCAAAGTGAATGGTTCCATATTACGGATATGCCTGTGGCAAAATGAGTGTCAATGGAGCGTCAAATATCTTTGGTCCTGAAAGTCAGGTACAAAAAACGCGATTTGGTTGCGAATACACATAATGGAAGTGTTGCTACCCTCTTTGGGGAAACAAGAAAGCAACACGCTACCTGCCCCATCTTGAAAATGAGCGTCAACAGAACGTCAATGATTTAGGTCTTGTTAGTCTATTAATTAAGAAGTAATGTTGTAGTGGTTATACATAACGACGGCATTGACAACCTTTATACGTGAGAAAGGAAACAAGATGCTCCCTGCCCCATCTTGAGACTGAGTGTCAACGATTTTTGGTCCTGTAAGTCGGGTAATGAAAACCAAATTCCGTAGGGCATACACATAATGGACGTGATGCCACCCTTGATAGGTTAAAAAAACCCCCACACGCTCCCTGCCCCATCTTGAAAATGAGCGTCAACAGAGCGTCACTGATCTTAGGTCTTGTTTGTCTGGTATTTAAGAAGTGATCTTGTAATGGTTATACATAACAACGGCATTGAAAACCTTTATATGCAAAAAAGAAAGCGAGACGCTCCTTGCCCCATCTTGAAATTGAGCGTCGATTGAGTGTCAATGATTTTTGGTCCTGTAAGTCGGGTAAGGAAAACACGATTTGGTAGTGATTACACATAATGGAAGTATAGCCATCCATTATAGGCAAAACAGAAAGCAACACACTCCCTGCCCTATCATGAAACTGTGCATCAACAGAGTGTCAACAATATTGGCCCTTCGATCATGGTCGACTGGAGCGCGCTGTTGATATTAAAGTCCATATACTCAGTTTTGGCCGTTTTTGTAGTCTAAAACTCTTGTGAACACTTAGTTGCACCTTTGTAAATGATATAAGTTGTTACTGTTCAACAGGCTATCGTGGGAATATCACTTGCTTATTTGCTCATAATGGCTGCCAACCCCTTGTTGTTACAGGGTCGGTATGGACTAAGTAACACTACCTAAAGTATTCAACAGTACCTAAGTCTGTGCTTATTCACACTCTGCCATAGTTCTTATACTAGTTCCCTAAGCGTATCTCCAGACAAACTGTATTGGTAGTCTGTAAAGATCATATACACAAAGAGGACAAACATGGATTGTCTTATTGAAAGCCATGAGATGGACAGAAACTAAATCATATCATGGTTTTATACATTATTGCCCGTGCATAGATCTTGTATGAGTGATGCCGGTGATTAATTATTATCGTGCAATAGGTTCATATAATCAATCTCTGTGATTGATTGATATTGTAGAATAGAGTTTGTATAACTGATCTCGGTGATTAATTAGTATCGCAGAATAGGTTTGAATAATCAATCTCGGTGATCAATCGATGTCGTGGCGGTAATATTATGCCCATTGATAGTGCAATCATAATTGACACGTATCTTCACAAAACACTGTAGCTAATTCTTGGATAAATCTGGCATTCAGATACTGTCGGCAATATTACGTCTCGTGCGTAATGTCCCTCAATACCAATTTTCACGTATCATTATATTCTGCTCGAAAGCGAGCTCTAGTGCGACTTCTGGGCTTCTTCCTTTCATTGCCGAAATATTGCTCAAGCTCCAGAAGAGTTGGTTCTTGATACTTTGCCCTATTCTCATACTCTCGTTCAGACAGAGTCATATTTAATCGTCTCTGCTTCTTGGTTCGGTAATCAACCTGAAGTTCTTGTTGAGATGATTGCTCCGCAATATTAGCATTTGATTCGATGTCTAACGCAGCAATATCAGATTCCTAAACAAGAGTTCCCTCGTTAATCTGACTCAGTGATGGCGTAACTATACAGTCCCTGATGCAATCTGATGGGAATATATTATATTGAAGATGAAACTTCAATATCTCTGTATATTGAATAATACTTGCCAGCCGAGAAATACACAGTGCAGCAAATATATTATCCTCCGTCGCAATGCGTCGTAGCAATAGGGATACTGCACAAACCCAAACATCGTAATCATTTTTGAACTTTCGCTCTAACGTGGGGCAGGGAAACTGCATACAATCCTAGTAACAATAGTAATACACTTGACAATAATAATAATAGTAAGATGAGAAATTGAAACTTAATACTATTTCAGCTTCGTCTTTCGCAGGTAGGTATTGTTTGCAACTGTGGGGCTACCCTTCCAAAAGCCGGAGCTCTTGTTGTTCGTTTATAGCCTTTCTTAGACTACAGCAGTTTATGTCTGAACCTGAGCTATAATTTCATCTGTCGTATCCTCGAGTACACTTTCATTGCGAGCCAGGCTCAAAGATAGAGGACCATGCATCCCCAAGGTTATTGTTTAAAGGTATGATTGGTTTGTTTTGAAGCATCATGCTCCCTCAAGGGGTGCCAACCCCGATAAGATTTAATCAAATGCTAACTTCAACTTAGATATCTCACAGCTCGTGGATGTCCGATAGTCAAAACCTCTCCATCGCCTGACGTGGTTATTTGGAGGGCTTCAAACAGATTGCTTGATAATTAAGACACAACCACTATTTGGCTTATCTGCTTCAGCGACGTACCTGGCGACCCACAATTCCTCTGTCGACATTTGACTTGACGTACCTCTCCGGTAATATCGAACTGATAGTGATTAACCTTACTCGTTCGCCCCCTGCCAGGGAGTCAGAGGCTTATCTGGTCTTATTGACTTTGCCCAACATCTTCATCAATCAGACACACCATGCTCAGGCCGAGACTGCTCTCTTTGACCGGGTGGTACCCAAGTTGTTCCGCTCCTCAAGGGATTGGCTCGAAGTACCGCTTAATTGCATATTGGCGATCGTCTGCCTGACACATCAGTCGCATTCCTGCAACTGGCGCATCCAGGCCCCTTAGCATAGTTCGACTGAGTGTGGTAAGAAATAACTGGCATCAATATAAGCCTTGAAGGCTTATAGACTGGCCATGGTTATTGCATCATCAGATCAGTGCTACAGTAGTGTGTGAACTTTCAATGAATCCGCCAGCGATGAGGCTTGCTGTCAAATCGACACGACACATGCAATCTCCCGCTTCAGATCATACGTATGGCAGCGTACTACTTCATGGATATCGGTGTTATGTATTGTACGGTATTGCAGAACCCGTTATGTAGATCTCGAAGAAGCCTAGTACCAATACCTCTATTGGGGGAGGACCCCTGACAGTTGTTTATAGACATGTGCGATTATGCGCCACTTAGATTACCCAAGATGCAAGACCATCAATTGTTGACGCTCCATTGACGATCATTTTCAGGATGGTGTAGGGAGCATCCCTCTACGTGTTTGCTATATAAAGGCTGTCAATACATCAGAAAATGACAATGCAGTACCATAGTCAATATTTTACAATCAACAGTAGGTTATCTGAATGCATCCATAAATAGAAAACCCGAAACGCAGAACTGGAGATTAGAACTGATGGGTCTGGCCAAACCGGTCGAAACCTGCGGGTTGCCGTGTACGGGTCCGCAATTGGCACAAAAGGGGCAGTGGTATGGTTTTTTTGGCGGGTCTAGAACCGAACCGACCCGTATTTACCATCTGAACCCAGACCGCTGGCAGGTTACCCGGACATGTTGCGAACAATACATCTAACTGTTTGGAAACAGTTCTCTCGTGGCTGAGATAATCCTGCCAGGCATTCATTTCGCGCCACTTCTTGGATGGCATCCAAGATTCACCGTGTGTTTCCTCGTATACGATTCGCTACTTCATCAGTTCTGTGCTCAGGGCATTGGCTTCAGCCTTTGCCGCTTTGCCCGCTCGCCATAGTAAGAAAACATCTGTGAAGGTGTGAAAACGACACAAGGTGTCCTCCATGTAGCTCAATGTTGCATCATCGTGAGATTTATGTCGTGCATACACATTGAATTCTAACAATGCCCTTGCGCATTCAATTGCGCGATTGAATATCTGACTCTGAGCGGGGCTTCCACCTTGTAGAGACTGGGTAACAACTCCAAGCAGGTACCAGCTCATTTCCCCTATATCCTTCCCATTCCATTCACAAACTTCTTCATATCACATATTTTTTGGTGTGAGGTCGTGGTAAGCAGGCACGGATAACCAGGCTGCATTGTACTTGTCGAGTCATTTGTGTGTCTTCATGAAGTGCAACATACACTTCTGGAGGTGGTCAAGTATGGCGATCTGCATTGTATGGAGGAGGTCAGACTTAGGGAGGTCGCCCAGGATACAGGGAATATGTCCAAACATGTTGAATCCTCAGTGATCACGGCGCAAAGAGAGTTCGGCATTGGCTGCCATGGTGTTGGCATCGCTGAGCGTTCTGTATCGGTTGTGATCCCACCTGGGGTGTTGCTTGTCAGGAGGGACATAATCTCCAACTTCGTTCTTTGGACAATTGCACCAAACGCAGACATGCCCCTAGAGGTGATGTAGGTGACTATTCTTTGGGCAATCTTCAAGCCGTGTTGCAAAAACCGATTTGCAACACCAGAAGTTGCCATCTGCACAGAGAACATTGTAATACTCGCTCTCGGCGTGGGGATTGGGTTCCAAGGTGGGAGGCTTGATTACCCGCCGCATCACTTCGTTGAGCACCTCTCGGTTTGTTTGCCACTTCTCATCCAGCCGCTTCTCAGGAAGTCTCGGAATTTCATTGGAATCGGCAGGAGAGCAACCATTACGACCGTGTGCGTTGAGGGTATCTTGCAGCTCTTTGATGATAGATTGCCAATTATCATATATACAGGCCACTCGTTCTTGTCGCCAGCAGAATTCGACACATGTGTTCCGTCAGACATGAAGATGGATGGAACCAGTGTATTCCCCACTCTGAGCATCGAATAAACGTCCATTAGCACGTCATTATCCTGGAGTATCGCTTCTCACCTCTGTCTCCCACCACAAGTCCGCAGTGTGCATTTCGGTATAGAGGCTTTTCAGAGGCGTATTGCTGTTAAAACAACGCAGAGGGGCATAAATGAGATGCTCGGTGTAGGCTGGCTGCCGCATCAACCATGTAACGCTTTTGATGCTGTCTTAATGCCCATATTTGATGGGGCGTTAGTGATGGTCATTCCATCTGATATCCTCGAGGTTGTGTAGTTCCCACTCCCTGAGACTCTGATCATCTGACACGCTACCCACCAGCATCTGGACACCATCCCCATTTTTGAACCTTGAGAGACGCAGAGTGGTGTTTTGTTCCTTCAGCACGTTGTCATAGTACATCTTCATGCCATTCTTCTTGATCCCACACTGGATATATTTGTACTCTTCACGCATCGCAAAAGGGTAGTAGGGATAGTTCTGCAGGTTGGTCCTAGGGCCACCCTGAGCATCACATTCTCATGACGCAGCAATGTAATCGATCAGCGGAGCGCCAGCACTAGGGAATATCTCCCTGCACGGCAGTGGAGGTGGCGGTGGCTGACCCTCCAAGTCTGCGATGTTGCCACCGTGTTCGAGTTAGGGAAACGCGTCCAAGTCCTCAACTGAATCTTTGTTAGCTGTGAATTCACGATGCTGAGCGGGTTCCACACGTCAAGGCGCGCTGCGAATAGTCAGATCCTTCTTCTGCGCAATTTGGAATTAATCAGGATGGTGTAATTCGATATGTTTAAGTCGCCAGCTGTCTGAGGTGGACTTCTTTCAGCATGAAAATTCGGGGCAACGTAATGGCATCTTCCCAGGCCTTCTCCATGACATGCGAGGAGCGGAGAGTACACCGTAGAAAGGGACTAAAGTTGGTGCTGGGCCTGAGCAGCCTGGTGTGTAAGCTCACGATACATTGAGCTAACTTGAAAGGTTCATTGAGCCTCAACACCATCACAAGGAGGTTCCTTGAACACCAGGAGTTGCAAAAACCCTGCATGCGCGATGTCCCATAATACTATGAATGAAATAAAACCACTACAAAACCCATAAATGAAATAAACCCTGAGCGATCTAAAAACCTCGCGATTCGTATAATAGTCAATCCCTGACATAAAACGATTAGAACACAGGAACCAAACAAGACAAGAACCAGACCGTAACCCAAACAAAACTACCATCGCCTCCTGTGTACCACGAGGACTGGTTCACTCCTCGCCTACCGAACCACCAGGGCGCGCCTCAGGGCGAGGGGCATTGTGGAGAAGATATCGGTGAGAGGGACATTGGTGATAGTGTCGCCTCCTGCCGATTTGCTGAGCAGCTGGTGATCCACATTCACATCCGAGGTGTTTCTGGCTGCTCGCTGAGTTGGCACCGCCAGGTGAGGTTGTTGCGGTGTCATGAGCCAACAATGCTCCAGACCACGCAGGGGATGAGTCTCCGGAGTGCATGGTTGTGGTCGAGGCTCCGGGGTTTGTGGCAATGGGGCAGGCGCCAGAGGTTGTGGCCATGGGGTATGCTCACGCATCTGCTGGCCTTGCTCAGGTAGCACGATTAGCTGATGGTCTACAATGGTATCCACATCGTCAGCCGGTGTATTTACCATCTCTCCCTGGCCAGTCGTCCAAAAGTTCTTTGCCATCATCCTTATCCTTATCCTCCTCCTCATCCTCATCCAAGTCCTCCTCCTCCTCCTCCTCCTCATCTTCCTCCTCTTCATCATCACCCTCCCTTTCAATATCCACATTGCCGTCTAAATCAACACCATCCGGTGCGTCCACAACATTCTCCATCTCATATCCATATCAGAATCATGTTCTGAGTCATATTTGCCGCCTGAATCCTCGGTAGAGCCGGAATCTCCATCTGAGGAAATTGACTGGGCAGGGGATGCTTCCAGCTGTAAATACACCCATTCTAGTTAGCCCTCCGTGTCCGAGTCTGCCTCATTCATTTCCTTCTGCAACGGCAAAGTCACGGCACGAGTGATATCATCTCCCCCTGGCGTTTGTCTCAAAATAACTTTCCCTGTACTGTTTCACAACCCCTTCCCCTTCCCTTTCTCCATTGCGTTCCCTTTCACCTTCCCCTTCCCATACCCAGCCTTTGTTCCCATCTCTGTCCCGGTTCCATTCTTACCGCCCTGCGTGTCCTCCTGACCGTTGCTGTTGTCATTGTCATTACCATCGCTAGGAAGGCTCCTTCCATATCTCCGCGCTCCGGGATCCGCCCAGTTTCCATCTTCATCATCCTTGTCGATTATCTCATCCAAATTCAATAGTCTAATGGGCAAAATGTCGCCTGGCATGTACTGCCAGTAGCTTGGGGGCTCAATCTTTGCGCTGTGATGATCACTACCATACCAAGGGAAACGCTGGCGGTGCGTTTGATCATCCCCTAGCCAGTTGTCTTCAGATCGGAGGGATCAACTTGATCCCCAGAGGCACAGGCTTTGTCCCACCTCCAATTATTCATTTGGTCACAGGTTTTGTCTACCATTTGCCCCCTATATGAGCGGAAGGCTGTTCACCACTCCCGAAAAGGCGAACTCCTGCTGCTGCGGTGAGGCCACATTAGCTGAAATTGTGATAAGTGGTGACTTGTGACGGCGTCAAGAAAGATTATATCACTACAGTGGTCCCATGCCCTCTCATCCTTGACACTGCAAACATTGTATATCTGTATCAGTCCAAAGATGTGTTCTGAGATGAATCTCTTTATACGGTCCCGATCTAACGACATGCGTCAATTTATCTCCGACGTCGGCATTCTCTACCTAACAGTTGCATTCCTCTTTCCTTTGCAGCTGCGCTTTGGTGCCATCGCTGCGAGTTGAAAATGGATCTCCATACGAGGCATTAGAATTATGATACAGTTGCATGTAGCGGAAGGAAGACCGGAGGTAATGTACAAAGTTTTGTCGGTTCTCAGGTGTGTGTTGCAATGAGAGGCGCTGTTTTGGGCGGGTGACATGATGTCGAGAGAGGTGAGGAAGCTGGCGGTGTGTGAAATACAAGAGGAACAGAGGATGGAGGTGTAGGCGGGAAGAAGGGATATATGTACTCGAGTTCCTGCGATTTCTTTGTTCAACCTGTATTTTTTGTTAACGAACACAAACCGGCCCAACCTTCATCTTGCACAACCGCCAGGCACCTCTTGACTGGAAGGCTCGAGACTAGATATAGTACTTGCGGTAAGGAATGTTTACAATGCCGGGTGTTGCGTTTGCATCACACACCACTTTTACCTCTCAGACCTCGTGCATCCTGCAGCACACTGAGTAGTTCTCAGGTTGTCCCAACAGTGGAACCATCCATCACGGCGACCAGCATGCCGAGCAGAGGAAAACGCAAACGCAACTGATGTCATGGATAAAGAATATGTCATTGTTCGATTTGCGATGCGTTTAGCTCTGCCAAAGAAGGTTTTCCACTGGGAGGCTGAAGATATACACGATTGATGGTTCGAGGTATTGTGCCAAGAACGTGTGCAATACTATGATAATCGCGCCAAGAATGGATTAACACCCTTCAAGCGGTGCAAATAGACCTTCGGACGTTGCTGTAACAGTGAATATCCATGCTGAGTTCAATCTGAGTTTAATCTGATGGAAGTGAACCCGATGGTTGAACGCTTTCAAGGGATCTGGTCCCTGAGAATTGTCACAGTTTAGGGTCTAGCGTGGTCTAAACTGCGACTCCCAATGTGTAGAATTGCTCCCTGGTGGCTCAGATAGGAGTCTACGTCGCCTGCTGTTGCATAATCATGCAGAGGAAGGTATCCCTACATTGCTAACCTCGAACATCTATATCGGACTATGCCCTCCCAAAGTCCTCACCCAGACATGACTCTGGTCATGCGAAATGTTCGAAGTCTTGCAAATCGTCAGAATGAACATAAGTGTGGGCCGTCGGGGAATTCTCAACTTCCCCCTGGTATGAGACGCATTTCCATACTGGCTGGTGAGAGGGATTCCTCTCAAAGAGGGAGTTCGGTAGCCTCTACAATCCGAGGTCTGAACTCCACACATTCATCTTCGCTGAACACTGCTCACGTTGCAGATACTACCCAATGCATGACTTCCACCCCGGTAGCTACACAGCGATGGTCGATAATCCCTCCCACTGCCATGCTGGGTACATGCAGTCGTAGCAGACCAGCACACGAAGGAACCACACAGAGAGATTAAACACGTCACGTTGTATCCAACCCCGCATCCGGCATTGCTCACACTTGCACTCATCTCAGCTACTGTTAGCACAAGGTTTGAGTAACCCGCCAGCGGTCCGGGTTCGGACGGCAAAAACAGTTTGGTTCAGTTTCACAACCATCTGAAAACTCATCCCCCTACATCTCGGTGGGCCAAACCTGGACCCGTACCAGTCAACCCACGCGTTTTGTCAGGTTTGGCTAGTCCTGTCGGTTCCAATCTCTGGTTCTGTCTTTTAAGTTATTCTATTTATTGTCACATTTGGATATCCTACTGCTATTCGCGACATATTGACTTTGGTACATCATTGTCCATTTCAGATGGATCGGCTGCCTTTATAACTAACATCGAGACAGACATGCTCGCTGCCCCATCCTGAACATGATCGGCAATGGCGTGTCGATGATGTTTGTTCTTGCATCATGGGTAATCTAGGTGGCGATTGGATGCAGACAATCTTAAATGAGGGATTGGTAGTATTTCGAAGCAACAGAGAAAGTGAGATGCTTACTACCGCATTCTGAAAATAAGCATCACCGGAGCGTCAACTATTTTTAGTCTTGCAAGTTGGGTAATTGAACAGTGATTTGTTCATTCTTATGCTTAAGCGTAGTATTGGCTGCCTCTAAAGGCCAAAGAGACAGTGACACGCTCCCTACCCGATCTTGAAAATGAGCATCAACAGAGCATCAACAATGTTTGGCCTTGCATGATGGTTCATCAAAGAGCAAGATAACCGCTAATGTCTATATATGGAGTTTTGACAGGTTTTAGAGGCTAAAACTTTCAGGAAAACTGAGTTGCAGCTAGTGTTAGCAACGGGTCCGGGTAACCCGCCAGCGGTCCGGGTTTGGACTGCAAATACGGGTCGGTTCCGTTCCAGAACTGTCCAAAAACCCGACCCGCAGACTGTTGGCGGGCCAAACCCGGACCCGTACCGGTCAACCCGCGGGTTGCGCCGGGTTTGGCTAGACCCGTCGGTTCCAATCTCCGGTTCTGCGTTTCGGGTTTCACATTTATGGTCGCATTCAGATATGCGACTGTTAATCGTAAAATATTGACCATGGTACGTCACAGTTCGTTTTCAACGTATTAGCCGCCTTGATGTGCAAAACAAGAATACTCAAGCGCCCAACTACATCCTCAAAATGAGCGTCAACAGAGCGTCAACGATATTTGGTCTTGCATCTTCGGTAATCTGAGTGCTGCGTGATCACAAACATCCATAAAGAAGGATATGACAGCCTTTATAGGCATATATGTACGGGATATTCTAGCCACATCCCCCGGGACAGTAACAACCTATTTCATTTACAGAGCTACCACTAAGTATTCTTGAGCCTTTTAGAGTATAATAACAGTCAAAACGATATATATAGACAATAACCGCCACATCACGTTGTGATTAACGATGATGGAAGGCCATCAATCGTTGACACTCTGTTGACACTCATTTTGAAGATGGGGCAGGAAGTGTTTCACTTTCACTTTTGCCTATAAAGGCAGTCAATAATCAGTTTATGACAATGTGCAACCTGTCGCCCCCCAGATTACCCATGATACATGACCAACAATCGTTGACACTCCGTTGACGCTCATTTTCATGATGGGGCATGGAGGGTATTGCAATCTGTTTTGCCTGTAAAAACAGCCAAAAATTCCTTTGTGACTCAATACACCCTATCGGAGGTGTCATTTCCCAAGACGCATCACTAGAAATCGTGGACGCTCCGTTGACGCTCATTTTCACGATGGGGCAGGGAGGGTATTGCTATCTGTTTTGCCTATAAAGGCAGCCAAAAATTCTTTTATGACTGAGTAC
>Ga0307515_10001828_pt1 | contig 47434 bp, 31 predicted proteins | sample 17_EM_MG_FD_194513 | JGI IMG/M metagenome (GOLD analysis project Ga0307515, IMG submission 194513) | Populus trichocarpa ectomycorrhiza microbial communities from riparian zone in the Pacific Northwest, United States - 17_EM | ecosystem: Host-associated > Plants > Roots > Unclassified | place... | reverse complement strand
CTGTGTATCAAGCAGGGTTACTATTTTACCATCGGCAGTTACATAAAATATATGTCCCGACCAACAGGTGATCAGGAAATCGCCATTACCAACAGGTTCAAGTCCATCACCTCCGCAGCTTAGCATGGTTATTTGTGTTAAATTACCCTGGCTATCTGCTTTCATAAATTTTTGGCCACCAAGTATGTAAAGATCTGTACCGATAGCTTTGAGCCCGTTTACACCGCTTACGTTTGTTAAAAACGTGGTTGCACGACCATTTTCAATACGGTGTATTTTTTTTGTTTTACTATCTGATACATAAACAACGCCTTTATCATTAACAGTAATGTCATTTAAGGCTTTGGCACTATCAATAGCAATCTTGTTTTTAACCTTACCCGTATTGATATCAATAACTACCACTTCCGACAGATCTGCGACGTACAACTCATTACCAAACCGCCCCAATCCTTTAGGTGCATTTAAACCGGTTGTAAAATCAAGGTTAGTAATTTTTCCATCAACAGTAATTTTGGCTACACCTCCTTTACCATCAACAGCGTTAGGGTTTCCATCTATCTCTGATACATATAATATACCTTTTTTAAAATCCGGCAAAACCGATTCAGGAACCCGTATAACTGTATCCGTTTCCCAAAGCTTTTCCAGTTGATGTGTTTGGGCATTACTGTCATAAACAGTAATCATTAAAACAGGCAGGATGTATTTAAAAAGCTTGCTCTTCATAGTTATGTTAGTTGTTGGTTATTGATGCTTATAAAGTGACCGCTTGTGTACCTCCATCATTTAATTTGTATTGGATGGTTTTGCTACCCTCGGTTACGGTAATATTTAATTTCCCCTTATTCAGCCTCGATATTATAAGGTTGAACACGTGCCCAAGTGAATGAATATTATTTAGCGCCATTTCATTCCATCCATTTGGCAGCCGCGGCGTGCAGTTAAAGCTGTTAAAGCCTGTTGGCCGCATACCAAATAAGCCTTCGGTGAATATTCTGCAGTAAAGTCCACTCTCGGCAGATAGATGCCTTTGGTTACCTTCGGGATAGGCTTCTACCGGGTAGGGCACGTGCTCCCCTAACAACCTCCTGCGCGAATAATAGCGCAGGTAGTCCATTGCTTTTTCTGTTTTGCCAGCCTGCAATACACCGCGAAGCGCATACAGGGTTGAGCGGTCCCAAAAGGTTTCTTTGCCTGCCTCGGTAGCTAATCCGTCAGCCGTCCATAAGCGGGGCGAAAACAACGCATTGATGGTTCCTTCGCTCCTGTCTAAAATACCCATGGTAAGGGGCAGGCAGATCCAGGCACGCAGTACATCATTGGTTTCGTAGTATTTATAGGTTTTAAAGCCTTCTATGGTTGTCCCGAAGTATTTTTCGATATTACTTTTTAGCGTTGCGGCTTGTTTTAAATACTCCTCTGTTTGTGCTTTTGGCTGATGCAGTTGTTTGCCAAGGTAAGCCGCAGATATCAACGCGTCATAATAAAGGCTGTTGGTTGACAGGTTGGCTTTGCCCGATGGAAAGCGGCCTTCCAGCTCATCATGATCTGAAGTAACCACACCCTGGTCATTTAATTTCCGGTGACTGTATTCCAGGCACCAGGTGATGAGCGGCCACAATACTTTAGCAGAATCGGGGCGGCCATAGGTTAATGCATACCGCGAAGCGCCATAGGCAATCATGGCCTGATCGCCACGGTCACCGGCACCCTTCCATACGGCGTCGCCTTCGGCAACTATGGAGCTGGGTATGGGTTTGTACTCCGGGTTCATATACCTGGCAAACAAGCGGTAACAGGTCATGGCCGAAAGGTTGCCGATACTATCTCCCGAAAATGCGAAGAAGGGACTAATATACTCGGCCTGGTCATTTGCCCAGATGGCGGCATAGTATGCCAGCCCGCCCGGCCCATGCAGGTAGCCTGCTTTGGTTTTGTAAATACTCTCTGTTCCCCTGATCTTGGCAAAGGAGAACGCGGTATTTAATAATGTATCGGGTGTTTTTAATTGCAGCGGCGATAAAATTGTATTTACACGGTTTTCACGGGCTTTTTCTTCCGCATCTGCATCAACCGTAATGGGCTGACCGGGAAAGTCTGTTGCCAGATAGTAAACCGCGAAAGTTGTATGCTCACCGGGTTGTACTACACGGCTGCCACTATTTGCAGATCCCATGATGATGGAATGGGGCCTTACTTTACTTTTAACGCTATCAGTCCTGACCTCATGCCGCAGGTATTCCATGGAAATGGTGACTTGCTTATCGGTAATATTAGTAAACACAAACTTTTCAATAACCATCGGTTTATCCACCGAGGGGAAAATACTCCGTTCAATTTTTACCAGCGCCGGGTTGCTTGTTGTCGCCTCAATCCGCATAATGCCTTTATGGCTGATGCTTTTGATATTGTACGAAAGATCGCCCGATTTTTTCCCGCTGGCCAGGTCAGTTTTTAACTGCCGGTTATTAATGTAAAAACGGGGCAGCCCGCTATCCTGAAAAGTATAATCAATATGGGTACGGGTACCATCGGGCAGCATCCTGAATGTGGGGAATACCACTGTTCGCAAAACAGATGATCTGCCAGCGCTATCTAAGCCATACTGAACCCAGACAGATACTTTTTCTCCCGACATTTCAATATGATCTGTATGCGGTAACCTGCCATTGATGGTCCATTTGATACTTCCATCGGGTTGGATGGCCCAGCGGTCGGTTTGTTTTGGTAAAGCACCCTGCTGGGCACAAAGCCTGTAGGGCAGTAGAAAAACCAAACCTAAAAATACTTTGCAAATATTTGCCTTCATTTTATATTGATCATCAATGTGTTATTCTAATCCAAAACAGCTGTTCCGGCTTTCAGATCTGCAGATAGCTCAACCTTTTTTTGTACGCCTGGGATTTTATTTTCGAGGATACATACATCACGACTTGCATTGCCTTCAACACGCACAAACGCATCTGCAGATCCGGCTACCGTAGTATTATTTATGCGTGCCCCTGCAACATTCTCTAACCTTATTACAGCCTGGGCTCCGGTAGTTTCGGGAATGATGCAGGAATTAAGCTCTATGTTTTTCCCATCCTCACAGATAATGGCTGGCCGAAGATCATTATGGCTCAGAGTAAATTTTACATTGCTGACCTTTAGTCCATCCACGTGCCTTGCCCAAACACCGTAGGCCGGTACCAGCGGACCAAATGTTTTTACTTCCGGATATTTATCAATGGCCTCGGGCACAACCTGCCTGGCATTTTCATTACTTCCGCCGCCTGCAAGGTTTATCTCTATGTTTTCTAATGCCAGGTTTCTAATGTAATGCCCGGGGATACCCGTTATCAGGATACCCGATGGCGGCATCAGCTGTGCGTTATCTGCCGCTTTTGCTTTAACATTCTTGATGGTTACGTTTTCAAGCGTTCCTATAGATTGCTGGCTATCCTGATCTTTGCGGAATACACTTAACCTGGCACCTAAACGAATGAGTATAGGCGTTTTTACCTCAACCATAGTAATATCGCTGATTAGGACATTCCTGATATTTGCACCATCAACCGAAAGCAGCTTGATACCGCCATTGGCAGTATCGTAAATATAACATTGCGATATGTTGATGTTCTCAAATGCCGCCATGGATTCAGTTCCGATCTTGATAGCTCCCTGACCGCTTTTTAACCGCAACCCCGAAACAACGATGTTTTTACAGGCCATTTTACTTGATGTTGTTTTAAAACACAAAGCATCATCGCCACTTTCCACATCACAATCCTTAATAGTAACATCCTGGCAGCCATCTATATCCATGCCATCATTGTGCGCTACTCCCCTGCTTACAATTTTTACATTTTTAATACTTACCTGTTTACACTGAAAATAATGTGATGTCCAGGCTGCGGCATAATTTAGGGTAACACCATTTAAAGCAACATTTTGGCAGCGTACAATACGCAATAAAAACGGACGCCTGCCCCAGCGCTGCGATTCGGCACGTGTATCGGTTAATATTTGCTGCGCTTTCAGTTTCGATCCCTGGCCATCAATGGCACCCTCGCCCGCTATGCCTATATTTTTTTTATCAACTGCTACAACCAGCGCCCAGCCAACACTTATGCCAAGCCCATCCACAAACGGGTCAAGATTTTTATAATCGTTAACATCGGTGCTGCCTAATAAAACAGCACCTTTGTTTAGCTGAAGGGTAATATTATCATTCAGTGCAATTGTACCTGTTAAAAACACTCCCGAAGGAATAACAACTTTACCACCACCGCTTTTATAACAAGCGTCAATTGCTTTTTGAATAGCCGCGGTATTTAATGTTGTACCATTACCTAATGCCCCGTAATCGGTGATATTTACATTGGCAGCAAACAAACTTAAATTACATGCTGCTGTAAGGATAATACACAACAATAGCCTGGTTAGCTTGTACATGGTTATTTTTTCCTTTCTGCTTTAAGCATTTCGGTTCCGGCCAATAATAAGGCTCCTAAACCATGTGTATCGTTTAGCTCGGTTGGCCTGGTGTAATAAAACTTAATATCGGTATCCATGTTTGTACCAATGCAAACATCCTGCAATTCTCCGCCGGCTGTAATTTTGGTTTTTAAACCATCCCATCCTTCGCGGGCTATAGCTAAATATTTTTCATTGATCCAGCCCTGGTTTACTGCACGGGCTACAGCATAGGTGTACATAGCGGTAACCGATGTTTCCAGGTATGAATCTGGTTTATCCAATAACTGGTGCCATAAACCGGTTTGGTCCTGGTAGCGGGAGTAACCCACAATTTGCCTCAACAGCAATTTTATCAGTTCGGGGCGTTTGGGATGGTTTGCCGGCAAATTGTTTAACAGCTCAACCTGTGCCATGGCTATCCAGCCATTGCTGCGCCCCCAATGACCTACACCATTGGTTTGATCGTCAGAATAATAATTATGAAAGAAAAGGCCTGTAGCAGGATCGTAAAGATATTTGTTAAAATTCTCTACCTGTTTTATCGCATCATCAAAGTATTTGGTGTTGCCCGTAAGCTTGCCCATACGCGCTAAAAACGGGATGCTCATAAACATATCGTCGGCCCAAAGGGTACCAAAACGTGGTTGCGGGCGCGCAAACGTACCATCAGACAAACGCATTTGTTTAGTTGAAATATAAGCTGCAGATCTTTCTAAATACGCCTGGTAATCTTTTCTTTGTGCCAGGTCATTTACATCAAACAACCCAGCCGACATTGCCCCGCAAGCATCAAGGTTGGTGATGTTAAATACAGACCCATATTCTACCTTAGGTGTTTTAGCTTTTTGAAGCGTTTCAAAATAATTGAGGTTATCAAAAATGAATGCAAAATTGTGCTGGGAATACTCCGAGTATTTTTTATCATTGAGCACATCAGCGGTTTGCACCATGCCAATAGCTAAAACACCGTTTACATAGGCCCACTTATTGTATTTGCTATCCGCTTTAATATCAGCTGATGATGCCAATCCTTTGGTGGAATCGTATTTTTCTTTGGTACTGGAATTGATAAATTTAAATGAGGTGTTTTGAACAATATTGTCGGCAACTTTGCGAACAACTGCTTCGGTGTTGGTATCCTGCCCAAATGCTATCGCCGGGCAAACCATTAGTAATAAGTATAAAAATGATTTCATAATATTTAAGGTATCTGTTTTAAAAAGGATTTATTTTTTATTTGCGGCTCTTACAGCCTTTACCTGTACTGTACTTATTGCCCCCGCTTTATTGGTAAAGTTTTTCCTGACATAGGTTAACACAGCTGCAATTTCCTGGTCTTTCAAAAAATCATGTGCCGGCATCACGTTGGAGTATGATTCACCATCAATATCAACGTTTTCTGAAAACCCGTTAAGCACAACCTTAATCAGGCGGGTTTTATCGCCCAGCACATAAGATGTTTTAGTTAACGGAGGGTTCATGTTGGGTACCCCACCCCCATCGGCCTGGTGGCAGGTTAAACAATATTTTACATATACACTTTTGCCGTCAACCGCCGAGGCAGCTAAGCTTTGCCGGGGCTTAGTCCGGTTTTTTGTTGAAGCTTTAACCTGGGCCATTAACTGGGAGCAGCTAAAAATGAAGATGATAATCATTAAATATTTTCTCATTGCAGCAATTACTTTTTAGTGTAGATAATGCGGTATATGGTACCTTTTGAATCATCAGTAACATACAAAGAACCATCGGTACCCTGGGCAAGCCCGCAGGGACGATGATCTGCGCGACCAGCCGCGGTTTTTTCTGGTGAGCCTGAAAAACCATCTGCAAATACCTCCCAATCACCGTCGGGCTTTCCATTTTTAAATGGCTGAAAAACTACGAAGTATCCGGCCTGTGGTTCGGGAGCCCTGTTCCATGAACCATGAAATGCTATAAAGGCCCCGTTTTTATACTTTGCAGGAAATTGATTACCAGTATAAAACAGCAAACCATTGGGCGCCATATGGCCAGGATAGGCGGCAGCCGGATCGAGAAATTTAGCATCGGCTTCTTTTTTTCCATCGCCGCCATACTCAGGGGCTTGCATCTTCTTATGCTGAATCTGGTCATAGTACATATACGGCCAGCCTGCATTGTCTCCCTTTTTAAGGGCATATAAGCATTCGGCTGGTAACTCGGCAGATTGTTTGGTGGTATATAGTTCGGGCCATGAGCTGTTGAGGTTATCCCTGCCATGCTGCATTACAAAAAGCTGGTTATTCTGCTGGTTCCAGTCCATACCCACCATATTCCTTAGCCCGGTTGCATACCGCACACCATCGCCATAGGTTTGGTTTAATTTGTCGGCTTTAAACTGCCACACCCCACCCATCGAGTCAAGAATAGGGCAGCCTGGTATCCCTGGTGAATGCAGCCCGCGGTCTTTTTCCTGGCATGAATTAAACCAGGCGCCTATGTTTACATAAATATTGCCATCGTTATCCAATACAAACGATTTGGTTTCATGCTGGCGGCCCGCCTTTAAACCGGTAACTATTTTTTCGGGCTGATCCGGGTTAATAACTTCATTTTTATCATTCACCTTGTACCTAAACACCTCGGTATTGGATGAAGCATACAGGTACCCGTTTTTTAAATAAACCTCGGTACCACCGTAAGTGCCAAAGCCCGATTTGAGTTCGGCTTTGCCATTTGCAGCTTCATGAAATACTAAAATACCGTTACCTTCTTTGTTAACCCTTGCAAGCTTTACATAAATATCGCCTTGTGGCGTAACCACCAAATGCCTTGCCTTGGCGCCCGTTTCGGCGACTTTTAGGGCGCCAAATCCGGCGGGTAATTTTAAACCGGCATTATCGGCATCGGGCACTATATCGGCGGCCGGTTTTAGGGCATAAAGTGTTACGCTTACGGCAAGCGCTGTAAGTATTATTATTGACCTGGATAGTTTACTTTTCATGCAATTATTTATTTTATTAAAGTTCCTTCTTATTCACATCTGCCATCCTGGTGTTTGCAACCGGCAAGCTATTATATATGTTAAAATCTTTTACTTCATTTAAAACAAATGCCGGTGCATTGGCCGCTTTCTGCGCTTTGATGTGCTGAAAATCGGCACCGGTTACATGATCAAGTATAAATGCCGGGCGAAGATCCTCATCAATATAACTTACCTCCACATCATTCATTTTAAGATCTTTAACATTGCGGATAAAGAAACCGTAGGACGGCATTGTACCAAAACGGTATGGTTCGGGATATTCTTTTTCTAAACCAGGCACTTCACGTGTTGATTGCTCTTTAGTACCGCCACCTTTGTAATAGATCCTGATGTTACTTAACCGCAGGTCTTCAATATCGTGGCCGGGGATTCCGCTTATGATTGCGCCATGCTTATTATCGGCATTATAACATACCACATTGCTGATGATAACACGTCTGAGTGCGCCAACAGGTGTGCCTTCAGGGGCACGCATGCGCGCGCCAAGGCGAACAAAAATGGGTGCGTTTACAATATCGCGCATGGTAATATTGGTAATGGTAACATCTTCTAAAAGCGCGCCATCAACAGTTTCAAGAGCCAAACCACGGCAATAATCAAATACACAATTTGAAATGGTGACATTCTTAAATCCACCATTTGATTCAGTGCCCATTTTTATACGGCCTGTAGGATTGCCATCGGAGTATTTTTTTTCGTTCCGTTTAAAAGTGCCGTCTAAAAACGAACCTTCATCATAACCGCTTACCTGGCAGTTGGTGATGGTAACATTTTCTGTAGCGCGGGCAAAGCCAAGCCCAAAGGTGCTTTTCAAACATATACCATCATCATAGGGCGAATTAACACTGCAATTGGAAATACGCACATTACGGCAGCAGTCAATATCCATCCCGTCGCGGTTGGTATCCATTTTCACATTATCAATAGTAAAATTATCTATCCCGGTAGCCAGGATGCCAAACCAACCGCCATGCAATATGGATATGTCTTTAATGATCACATTGCGGCATAAATAAAGGCTGATGGTTTTGTTCGGGCGCTTGTCATCTTCTCCTTTATTACTCCGTACCAGGTCTTTTCCCCAAAGGGTGCCCGGACCTAATATGGAAATATCATGCAGGTTTTCGCCCCATATCAAACTATTATGCCAATGCCTATGCCCAAAATCCTGGTATTTGTTGTCGATCTTGTCTTCGGGTAAATCATAACCCGAATCATCAGCAATGGGGGCCGCCACAATAGTAGCCCCCTGATCAATATATAAAGAGATATTGCTTTTAAGATGGATAGAACCGCACAAATAATTGCCGGCGGGAAAGTAAACAGTGCCCCCGCCAGCTGTTGCCGCCGCATCTATTGCTTTATTAATCCCTTTGGTATCAATGGTTTTGCCATCCCCTTTTACACCGTAGAGTTTTACATTATAGGGTGATGTTTCGGGCGCCGGAAAAGCACCTGCATAAGCTGTAAGGCCATAAAAAAACAAAAGAAAAGTAAAAAGAATACCTGGAACCTGGTTATGTTTTTTCATATGGTTTTAATTATTGCTGTATGGTTGTTATAAATAGATGTTAAAAGTACCCTGGTTTACCAACCAGGGTTTTGCGGATAAGGGGTGCCGGTAATAGTAGCATCGATTTGTGTTTGCGGAATTGGACGCAACACATGAAATGGCTTGATGTTATTTTTACCATCGGTATTGTGCAGCTTTACCCTTTCCAGTAATTTACCGGTGCGGGCCAGGTCAAGCCAGCGTACCAGTTCACCACATAGTTCCCTTGAACGCTCGTCCAAAATAAAATCCAACGTAACTTTGTCGGCAGTGATATCCATTGCGGCAGCATTGCCCGATGGATAAGCAGCCCTTTCGCGCACCGCGTTGATATACGGCACGGCATCGGCTGCACGGCCATCCATCAATAATGCTTCGGCAGCAATTAAATAGGTTTCGGCCAGCCTGTATATGATGATAGGCCTGCTCGATGGCGAATTTTGGTCGGGCCGTTTGCTATCAAAATATTTGATCATGGCCGGCGACAGGGCAATACTGTATTTACTTGGCGGTATAACCTGGTAACGGTAGCCTGCAATCTGGCTGGATGTCATAGCGTAGCCCGGCATCCATATAGCTGTATCGCCTACGGTAAATTTAGGTGCGCCTGGTTGCGCGCCTGCAGGGGCGCCGGCTGGTAAAGGATTGGGCCAGTTTGGTATAGAAGCGGGATTGTTACATAACCACGTGGTTTGAAATGTTTTATTATACCGCTGATCATTTACCCTTTCTTTAAACACGGTATCGGTAAGCCAACGGGTAGGCACGGCACGTATATAAGGGCGGCCATAAAGCGTGCTGCGCTGCATACCCGGCTGCACTTCATATTTGGGCGCAAACAAATGGCACAACAGGTTATCGGGACCGCTATTATTTTGTGTAGGCGAACCATTGTATGCCAGGGTAGTGGTATGCTGCACAGTCCACAGTATTTCGCTGTTGCTTTCATTGCCTTCAGCAAATACTTTCCCAAAATCCTGCTGCAGTTTTATACCTGCACCGGGGGCGATATTGCTAATTAAATCAATTGCGTTGGTATAAGCGTTTTTATAATCATCGGCTTGTTTAGCAGATGAGCCTGCCCTTGTCAGGTAAACTTTTGCAAGCATATGCTCGGCTGCTGCTTTGGTGGCCCTGCCCGGCTGCACGCCATTGGTCAACGGCCCCACAGGTAAAGCAGCTATGGCATCTTTAAGGTCTTGAATTATAAAAGTATATACATCGGCCATCGGGGCACGGGTGGCAGAAGTTGTTGGGGTTGCCTGAAAGCTTTTATTTAAGGTTACGTCGCCCCAAAACTGAACTAATATAAAGTAATAATTGGCCCGCAGAAACTTTGCCTCGCCAATTAAACTTGCTTTTGTAGCGGCGTCGAGGCTGGCCGGGGCATTATCAATCAGCCCGTTACAGGTATTGATATAAGTATAACAGTTTTTCCAGATGCCTGCTACTATACCATCGGCGGTATTAAAGTTACTGTTGTATTTAACCAGGCCGTTATTACCATCATTACCGGCAATAAACTCATCAGTACCGGGTACGGTCATTTCAAAATAGGTATCGGGCCCCCAAATGGTCCTAAAACCGGCATATGCTGCCGTAAGACCCGACATGAAACCCTGGGTTGTTGTAAAAAAAGCTGGGGTTAAGGTTGATTTAGGAGCTTCTACCAATGTTTTTTTACACGAGGTAACTATCAGACCTAAAAATAAACAGCTGTATAAATATATAGATATCCTTTTCATCTTATTTTAATTTAAAGTGTCATGTTAATACCGAATGTAAATGACTTTGTGGGAGGAGTATCAATGGCTAAGCTTCCGGCTGTTTCGGGGTCAAGACCGTGAAAAGTATTGCGGTACGGCGAAAAAAGTATAAATGGATTTTGCGCCGTTGCATATATTCTTAATGACTTTGCCTTAATACGTTTTGTTATTGATTCGGGCATATAATAACCCAAAGTAGCGCTCCTTATTTTAAGGAAAGTACCATCAAAATAGCTCAGTAACGATGAGTAAGGTGTATTAGTTGATGCGGAGTTTGGCTTCGGATAATAATTTTGATGATTGGTTGGTGTCCAGTAATCTTCATTCAAATTATTATAGTTGCCCTGGAAGGTATTAACAAAACCGCCGCTTTGAAATAACCTGGAGGTTATTAAACCGCCTACCCTGTAAACTCCAACTATGGTAAAATCAAAACCCTTGTAAGCAATACGATTGGTAAACCCACCAGTGTATTTTGGCTGATCTGATCCAAGTACTATCCTGTCGCTTGCGCTAATCTTTCCATCCTTGTTTACATCTTCTACCCTTATGGTGCCGATAACAGAACCGGTACCTGTGGTGGTAAGCCCCAGGCTTTTAGCCTGCGCGGTATCGGCGGCGGTATTTTGCCAGATCCCCACTTTTTTATAATCGAAGATGGCATTAATAGACTGACCGACAAAAAGGTTATTCGCTATGTCCTGGGTAACGCCGCTTGCTAATTTGGTCACTGTTCCGCGGTTGAAGGTAATGTTGGCGCTTGTAGTCCAGCTAAAGGTGTTTCTGCCGTTGCCCTGGATATTAACACTGCTTACGCTTATTTCGATACCCTTGTTTTGCGTTTGGCCAACATTGGTTAAAATGCTGTTGGGGATACCGGATGTTGGCGGTAAAGACAAAGGAAGCAATAACGACCGGGTAGACTGACGATAAGCATCAACGGCACCCGTTATCCGTCCGTCAAGAAAACCAAAGTCAACACCTGCGTTTAATGTAGATGTATACTCCCAGGTAAGGTTGGGGTTGGGTACGTTTGTTGGATAGGCCCCGGTGAGGTTTGTAGAACCAAAGTTATAGTTAACCGACGTTAACGCGCCCAATGTTTGGTACGGGTTAATTGCTGTATTACCAACCGTACCATAGCTTACCCGTAATTTAAGATTTGATAACACGTGCGAATCTTTAAACATAGGCTCCTGTGTAATATTCCACGCGGCAGCGGCTGATGGGAACACATGATACTTGTTACCGGGCGCCAGGCGCGATGAACCATCTGAACGCATGGTTAAGGTAAGCAGGTATTTATTGGCAAAGCCGTAATTTACCCTTGCCATGTAGGATATAATATCCCATTTTGAGTACGAACCGGATCCGCTCAGATTAGCTCCATACTGTGGGTTGAAGTACTGAATACCGTCTGACAGGATGTTGTTATAGCTGAATGAGTTAGACTGCGATTGACTTTCCTGCAAACTGTAAAGACCCGTAAAATTGATATGGTGCTTTTGGGCAATTGTTTTGTCGTAAGTTAAAATGTTTTCAAGCGTATAGTTATAGCTGTAAGTACTTTGGTTATTTGCTGTAGATGCGCCGCCCAGGTTATTGGTTGTGGCACTGGCGTAGTAATTTCCGTATATATCGGGCCGTATTTCGGCACCGCCGTTAAACCTGTATTTTAGGCCCGGGGCCAGGTTAATCTCGGCGTAAGCAGTGGTAAACGTTCCAAACCGTTTGCGGGTTTCGGCAACGGCGCCGGGAACAAAATTAGCAAGGGGGTTCCAAACCTGGTTGGCGCTGCCTGCTGTAAACCCTACTAATTTACCGGTAGCATCATCATACGGAGTAGAAAGCGGGCTTGCCCTGAGTGCCTGGCCAAGTGGGTTAGCATTTTCGCCATTGGTATAGCTTAAGGTATTTAAGCTGCTTAAGCCAATTTTAACATTTTTACCCAATTGCTGATCAATACTTAACTTGATAGAGTACCGCACGAATGACTGGCCAAAATAAATACCGGTTTCGTTATAATACCCGCCTGATATGGCATACTGGGTTAAATCGGTACCACCCGAAACACCTAATTGGTGGTCGGTCACAAAACCTGTTTTATAAATAAGGTTTTGCCAATCGGTACTGCGCCCGCTTTTAATTGAAGCAACTTCCTGCGGGGCAAACGAACCATCTGTTAAAAAAGCAGGATCGTCTATCCCCGAATATTTGCCGGGGTTGCCGTTTATCAGGCCCCATTTTTTCAGGTCTTCAAATTGGGTACCATTCATTACATTATAATTGCCCATTGGCTTGTTAAAGCCGGCATAACCACTGTAGGTTATTGATGTACCTCCTTTTTTACCGCGACGGGTAGAAACTAACAAAACACCGTTAGCACCTCTTGAACCATAAATGGCGGTTGAAGAAGCATCTTTTAACACTTCTAACGACGTGATATCATCCGGGTTTATGTCGTTAAGGCTCCCGTTAAAAGGAAGGCCGTCAACAACAATCAATGGTGAATTTGAGGCATTGATTGACCTGGTACCCCTGATTAAAATAGATGGCGTAGCGCCCGGGTGGCTGTTACCAGCGCTTTTTTGAATATCAACACCGGCAGCCTGTCCCTGCAAAGCCTGGCCTATATTTGCGGCCGGAATATCGCGAAGCGCCTGCTCATTGACAGAAACTATCGCTCCGGTTATATCCGATTTTTTCTGAACACCATAACCAACCACTATAACATCGCTCAACGACCTCAGGTCGCCTATCATGGTTACATTGATGACTGTTTGGTTGTTAATATTGATTTTTTGTGTTTTATAACCGATAGAAGAAAACACGAGTATAGCATCAGGAGCTGCTTTAAGTGAATAGCCGCCGTTGGTATTGGTGATAACACCTTTGGTACTGCCTTCAATCACAACTGATACACCCGGCAGGGGGCCGTTTAAATCTGATACTGTGCCCGTAACCGTAATATCGGCCGATTCGGTTTTTATATCCGGCCCGGAAGACTTATCGGTAAACAAACTGGTTTTCAGCGCGGCCGTTTTGTCGTAAATTACAATGCCATCCTTAATTTCTTTAAATGTAAGCTGTGTTTTAGAAAATAGGTAATTAAGAATATTGCTCAGTTTTTCCTCATTAAATTTGTTAGGTTTAACTGAATATCCCTTTAAATCTTCGGGATTGTAGGAGAATTTAATGCCCGTTTGCTTTTCGAGCTTGCTGATGGAGCTCTGCAGACTTTCCTTGCCAAAAGAAATTTTGACAAGCGTGGCTGAAATCTGGCTGTTTGCTGTTTTAGCGAGCAATAGCTGGCAAAACACCAGCGAGCATACTATTACAGTGATTGATACTTTCATGAAAAAAGTAAAAAATTTAGTCAATTTTTTTATCATCTTTACAAAGTTTTTGTCTTAAAAAACTATGTAAATCATTGGTTTAGCTTGGAACCTGCCAATAACTTACATTAATTACAGTGCCGATGTCTGCAAGCTTTGCTTATGGACATTGGCATTTTTTGTTTGTTATTTGTTATGTGTTTTTTCTAATAGCACCTCCTTTCCCTTTACCGTATAGCTAACGCGATGTATGGTTTTAATAATTTCAAGCACCTGCTGTAAATTATCGTTGTTTGAAAAATGAATGGTTGTTGGCAGGGCGTTCAATTTATCATGATCGTAAGTGATACGAACGTTATAGATGTTTTCGAGCCTGAGCATCAATTCGGCAAACGAAACATCATATAAATTAACCTCGTTTGTTGTCCAGGCGGCTATCTTTCGTGAATCAACTTTGCGAATGGTGTGTTGATTGCTTAGCTGATCATAGGAAACCTCGTTATCACGTGCAAGCACGCCGAAGCTTTCATGGCCTTTACCAACTTCAACCCGCCCTCTTGTTACGGTTACCCTTACATCACTAAGTTTTTTAAAGTATTTTATATTAAACGCAGTCCCTAAAACACGCGCATGTAAACTGCCGTAGTGAACTATAAAAGGAGAATGTTCATCGTGCTTTATATCAAAAAAAGCCTCGCCGTTAATCAACTGTATCTCCCGGGTTTTGTCGAACCTGTCGGGATACCTTATAGTTGAGCCCGAATTTAACCAAACCTTTGAGCCATCGGGCAGGGCGACAATATTGATGTGCCCACTGGCGGCGGCTACTGTAACAAAATTGATTTTATTTTTAAAGGAAAGTTTAAGGCCTAGGGCAATAGAGCAACATAAAAGCACAAACGAAGCAGCCACAGCATATTTGCCGGATGTGGTTTTGACGAAATACCACTTACCATAAATTTCTTTATGGATGGCATTTAACATCTGCTTCTCTATTGCCTTCATAGCTACCTCATCCTGCAGATGTGCTTCACCGGCAACAGGCTTATGACCAGGCTTTAGCCATTTTATCATTATTGTAAAAGTGTATTTGGTTTTAAAATATCCTGCTTACAAGGCAGTTCATGCATTGGTACTTATAATACAAGCCCAACTGGTTTTGGTACCAGATTTATTTTAAAAAAAGAAAAATTATTACCAGGAACACGTCCAATCCTGTGCGTAATATTTTGAGGGCATTGGAAATCTGGTTTTTTACGGTACGGGGGGCTATATTGAGCATCTCAGATATCTCGCTGATAGACAAGTTTTGTTGACGGGATAATACAAACACCTGCTGCATTTTGCCTGGAAGTTCCTTGATGCGGCCTTCAATTGTATTGGAGAGTTCTTTGGCAATTAAATCATCCTCGTTAGTAAATTCGTTATCGCTGCTAAGCTGCGATAATTCATCCACTCCCCTTTTCCTGATCGCATCCTTTTTGTAAAAATTGATAATATTATTCCTTAAGGCCCTTAACAGGTAAGATGAATTATATTGATCGGGGCAAAGGGTAAACCGGCATTTCCATAAGCTGATAAAAACCGTTTGCACCAGATCTTTGGCATCATCAGATGAACCTGTTGAACGATAAGCAGCCTGATATAAGCCCCGCCAGTTTCTTTTATAAAACTCGTCAAAGGCACGTATATCCCCCTGCTTAATTAATGTTATTAACTCTACTTCCGACAGCATTTTTTATGTATCAAATAATACAGCCCGCTTTTTGGCAAGTTGGTATTATCAATAATTGGTTTTGTAATTGGTATCGCAATTAAAATATAATTACGGCTTGTTTATGCAATTAATTTAGCAATTTATTCATCTATATTGCTATCCGGTTAATTACACTAAAGTTAATTTATAAGCTGTTAAAACAACTCCATTTTATTTTAAGTGTAAATTATTTATACGATGTTAACTTGGTTTATAATTTTTGACGGATACATCCTACCGCTATTTAAAAGTATATAAAAATTGAATAAGTACAAAACAGCAACATAAATGTTACTTAAAAACCAGTGTCAATATTTAACTGTAAGACACTAATTTACTGTATTTTATATTCCCATACAATCAAAACTGGCATTTTTAGCCCTTAGTTTATTAAATTATTTCTTTTTCGGTATTTGCGATAATAGCCATTGGGTTATATCCCCGGCCGCTTTATCATTTTCGAAACCCATTGACGGTGTAAGCCGTCCATTGGTGTATTCATTGTAAATCCATGGGTCGCCAACTGCAAACACTATCCCCCTTCCATAACGGGCAATGGCTACAATCACTTTATTACTATCTGTAAGTACCGGTTTTGCATTTAACGATAATTTAAGCGTTGCTATATCCTTTAAATAAATCTTCCTGGCAGTTTTAAATACAAGATTATCCGGGGGTACATTTATCGCTCCCATTTCAAATTGTTTGTCAATAACATGCTTATATAAATCATCATTAAAATGAATTCCAAATTTTTCTGCAAGATTATTTAAATGAGGCAGCTCGGCATTAGCGCTGTCATTTGCAAGCATTACCAACACGCCACCATTTTTAACCCAACCGGTTATGGCTTCAATATGCCTGGCCTCAATATAATTAGGATTGGCAGTTTCTTTCCTCGTATCAGGATCAACAATAATATAAATATCAGTGCCTTTTAAACTTTCTGCAGTGGGTTCGGCTGTAAGACTTTTCAGGCTTGCACCATTCTTTTTAAAAATATCCCCCCATATTGAATATCCGGAACTTTTGGTATCCTCCCAGGTATAATGAAAACGCTCCATTGTACCCGATGCGTTTTTACGATATTCATTATTAAAGAAATAATCCAGGGTAACCGTTTTAGTTTGAGCCTTTGCTGCAGGTATAATTAATCCTGCAAGCAATGCTATTATGGTGTATTGTTTAAATTGCATCAGTAGTTTATATTAATTTTATTAATTCGCTGCATTTATCTCTATTACCATACTGGTTAACGGTATTAATTTCCCCGGGGTTAAATTAAGTCCCATAGTCATCAAATAATCACCACTAAAAACATGTCCATTTTCTGCAAGGTTTGACCTGGCACCGGGCATAAGGTTTGTTTCTTCCACCTTATATAGTTTTTGATTGTCCAATCCCTGTAATCGCACCCTGTTAAATACTTCTTTATACCTTGTGTTAAGGTTGTAATTAAACAAAACAGCCTTTGACTTTTCTGCATTTACATACATGGCCACCATACGGTTTTCATCGTAGGGAGAAATAATTCGGTACAGATCGCCAAACCAGATTGTATTGCTTAGCCGGTTATAGTTTTTAACAGCCTGTTTGCTAAACTGCAATTCCTCATCGGTCATTTTGCTTACTTTAATATCATACCCCAGCTTACCCATCATGGCAACATCTGTACGGAATTTGATAGATTGTTTTCCCCAGGATGTAACATGACTCGAGATAGTTGAGGCCGGGAAAAAATTACTATACCCCCATTGTATATACACGCGCTCCAGGGGATCGGTATCATCACTGGGCCAAAACTCGGTGAAATACTTTAAAGCCCCGTAGTCGGTACGGCCCCCGCCTCCTGAACAAAGCATAATAGGTAAATGCGGATATTTTTGCCTTATACGATCTAAGATTTTATAAAGACTTAAAGTATAGTCGACAAACAATGCCGACTGCCTATCCTTTAAATATGGCGACCAGGTATTACTCATACTCCGGTTACAATCCCATTTAATATAAGCCAGGCCAGGATTCGTAGTTAGCATATCAACCACCGTATGGTATACATAGTCGGCTACTTTAGGGTTTGTAAGATCTAACACTAACTGGTTACGCTGATAATTTTCATCCCGGTTAGGTAATTTTAAAATCCAATCCGGATGCTGCTCATACAATTCACTTTTGGGGTTCACCATTTCCGGCTCAAGCCAGATGCCAAATTTTAATCCTTTAGCTTCAGCTTGTTTAACCAAATAGCCTATCCCGTTTGGTAGTTTTGACTTGTTCTCCTGCCAATCTCCTAATCCCGCTTTGTCGTTATCACGGGGGTATTTGTTTCCGAACCATCCGTCATCAAGTAAAAACAGATCGACACCCAGTTTTGTAGCATCATCAAATAAGCCTACCAGTTCTTTTTCATCAAAATTAACATGTGTAGCCTCCCAGTTATTTAATAAGGTGAGGCGCGGCTTATTACCATCCAGCACGCCATAATTGCGCGCCCACTGATGTAATTTCCGGCTGGCCTGTCCCTTTCCTGTAGTTGAGTAAGTAAAAATAAATGCCGGGGTTACAAAGGTTTCGCCTTTTTTTAATTTATAGGCTGATGCATAGGGGTTAATGCCCGATATTACTCTTAACGAGTTGCGTTCATCTATTTCAAAATGGAATTGAAAATTGCCCGTCCAGGCTAATGTGCCTGCAATTAACTCCCCGGTTGTTTCATCAGCCGGTTTATTTAGTGCGAGGAAAAATACCGGGGTTTGGTACATATCTGCACGGGTGCCTAATTTACTGTCTATCTCTTTTACGCCGCTTGTAAGCTTGCTTTCCTGCATTTTCATTTCAGAGGCCCAATCGCCGTGAAACTGCGTAAGCCAATAATCTTTAGCCTCAAAATGCAGCATAGATGAGGCATAATTTTCTAAGGTTATTTCACCTTTTTCATCATTTTTAATTTCTGTCCACGATTTTATGATATCCTCCTTATCAAAAGCCTGGTAATGCAATATTACCTGCACCGGATATTTGGGATCCTGCAGCAATATGTTGGTTTCTGAAATATTTTCGTCTAAATTTTTTGTTGTGTGATTTAAATACCTTAGCTCCAGCGATGGATTACCGTCGCTATGAATTAAGCGGATGGCGGGCTGTAACAGGTCTTCCATCCCCCCGGTAATATAAGCCTCATGTTTATTATTAGGAATTAAGCTATTATCTGCCTGATTTAAAAACCGTTTCCCCAGGTATGCCTGGTATACCCTGTTATTGGCACCTACTTTAAGTACTACACTTGTGTTTTTTGTTGTTATAGTTATTATTTCTTTACCGGTTTGCGCGTTCGCAACAGCACCACCAAAAAGAAGTACCAGGTAAATGTATAGTACTAATTTATTCATATAAAGAGGTTGATTTTACCTGGATAAACTCTCTTTGGTAATTTAAAGGGCTTTTGCCGGTAATCCGTTTAAAGTATTTATGAAAATTTGCAAAATTGTTGAAGCCGCTTTCGTAACATAATTGCTTTAATGGCAGCCTGTTTTCTATCAATAATTTACAGGCATGGCCAACCTTAATTTCCAGTAAAAATTTAGAATATGTTTTTTGCGTACGGGCTTTAAAATACCTGCAAAATGAGTTCGGGCTAATTCCGGCCAGTTCGGCCAGTTCGTCTATCGGTATTTTGTTTTTGAAATTTGCCAGCGAATACTCATAAATAACATTAATGCCATCATTGCGTGATTCCTCCACATTCGGGCTAAACCCAATTGATGATAAACAATCAGTGTGGTCGCTTTCGGCAATGGTATTTAACACCTCCATCAATAATAAAATTCGCTTTGCACCTTCGGCGGCAAGCAGCCTTTCCATAATCTGGGCGATTTGTTTTTTAACTTTACCGGTAATTTGTATGCCGCGCCTGGCTTTTTCAAGCACTGTTTTTATATTCTTGTTCTCGGGCAGCTGTAAAAAATCATTTCCCCAAAAATTCTCGCAAAAATGGGCAACCCTGATATCAACCTCGGCATTATTATCCCGGGAAAAATAAACATCGTCAAACCGCCAGTAATGCGGCAGGTACGATCCAACCATTACAATATCGCCGGTGTTAAACTGCCGTATGTTATCGCCTATAAATTGAGTTCCGCTACCTTTTTCAAAGTGGATCAACTCGACCTCGGGGTGATAGTGCCATTTATTATTAACAGAAGGAACCAAATCCCGCCGTACACTGAAGGATCGTGCAGGGCCCGATGATACTTTTAGCAATTGTGGTTTCATTTAACTTAATTTACCATTAACAATAGTTCAGTTTATTAATCCAATGCACCTGTTTTCATTTTGCCGGTTGGATTAGCCGTCTGCGCATCAACAACTCCTTTAACCTCTACCCTAATTACAGTAGCAATGCTATCGCTTGCCTTATCCGGTACAGTTATACTTATGCCATCAGCGTTAACCCCTGTTTTTAAACTGCTGCCGCCGGCAAGCAGTTTAGCACTCACAACTTCATTTTTTAACCCGGGAATTACCAGCTTACCATCAGTTGGCCAATTAAATACAGAAAAATACAGAATGGTATTTTTACCATCGGGCTTAAGCGTACAGCGCCCCCAGCTTAGCGGTTGTAACGGGCTTGCCTTGGTAGCGTATATTGCTTCGCTGTTTACCTTCATCCATTCGCCCATCTTTTTTAAAGTAGTTATACTTTCCTGCGGGAACTCGCCCTCGGCAGTGGGACCAACATTTAACAAGTAATTTCCACCTTTTGAGGCTATATCAATTAAGTTGTGGATCAAAGTTTCGGCAGTTTTCCACTTATGGTCGTAACTTTTATAACCCCAGGTTCCATTCATGGTCATGCAGGTTTCCCAGTCTTTTCCGTCAAGCTCACTAAGGTTAGGGATCTTTTGTTCGGGTGTTTTATAATCGCCGGCAAAATTGGGGCGTTTAAGCCGGTCGTTAGATATGATATTGGGCTGTAGCTTTAATACGTCCTGAAGTTTTTGCGCAAACTCGTCTGTCATTGCTGTTGGCGTATCCCACCAAATTACAGCAACATCGCCATAATTAGTAAGCAGTTCTTTTACCTGCGGTACGGCTACTTTATCAATATATTGTGCCATAGTGTTTGAGGTTTGTGCAGGGTCCCAATGGCCGCTGTTTTCTTTGGTATAGGCATCAATCTTTGCCGAATCGGGGTTTGCCCAGCCTTCGCTGCTTATTTTACGTGCTGCTGCGCCACCGGGGTTATTCCAGTCCTGGGCCTGTGAATAATAAAAGCCCAGTTTAATACCATATTTGCGGCAAGCCGCGGCTAATGGTTTTAAAACATCTTTACCATAAGGTGTCGCATCGGCAATATTCCATTTACTGGCGTTTGATTTAAACATGGCAAAACCATCATGATGCTTTGCAGTTATCACAATGTATTTCATGCCTGCCTCTTTAGCGAGCTTTACCCAGGCGTCCGGATCATATTTTACAGGATTAAACTTTTGGGCGTACTGTTGGTATTCGGCTACCGGAATTTTACCCCTGTTCATGATCCACTCTCCTCCACGTCCTACCTCATGCCCCTTGTATACGCCTCCCAATCCGGCATAATCGCCCCAGTGAATAAACATTCCGAAACGGGCTTCGCGCCACCATTTCATACGTTCGTCTCGGGTAAGCTCTTTTTGAGCAAAAACAGTATGCGTAAATAATAGCAATAGCAAACAAGCTATAAAATGTTTTTTCATATTGGTTTACTTTTTAGCGGGTTACCGCTATGGTTTATAATGATTTGCAATTATGCTAATTGGTCATGAGCGCGCGTTTATACCGCTCTTACCCTAAGATACAAGCACGATGATGTTTGGTACCACCTCGGATCGGTAATAATCTACGAAAACGTTATAGTAGTGTGATTAATTTTAATTGATGGGAATTATGCAGAAGATTGCAGGACTTCTTTCTTAAGTAGGTTGTACATCACGCAGAAGCCGGCTTTTTACATAATTCAGGTCGGTAGAGCCTTAGTTTTGTGGAATCTTTAATGATCGGAATATTGAACAACTGATCTTACCATCCAATGGCTTCGTTTAAAGAATAATTGTTATTTTTGTAATACAGATAAGAGCAGGCACGCTAAATAATGACCATATGACAGTTGCAAACAAAAATATCGTTGACACCTACTCGGGATTGTTTGAGGGACTAGATGCTTTTACGAAATTGGAACTTATTGAACGTTTGTCTAAATCTTTAAAAAAAGAGAAAAATTCAAGCGAAAGCGCATTTTTTAAATCATACGGTGCCTTCGGATCAGATAAGCCAGCCGAAGAAATCGTAAAGGAAATAAAAGCCTCCAGAAAATTCCGGGAAAAAGACCTTAAGTTCTAATGCAATATCTTCTTGACACCAGCATTTGTGTGTTCTTTTTGCGGGGCAAGTTAGACTTAGCCACCATTATACGTGAAAAAGAGCGTACGAATTTTTTCATTTCCGAGATAACTGTTGTTGAACTACGATTTGGTGCAGAAAATAGTGAGCATCCACCTAAAGCGCACAGAGCAGTAGATGATTTTGTTGGTGGGCTTTCTATCATACCCATATTCGGAAGTATAAGACGCTACGCGAAAGAGAAAGTACGTTTGAGAAAGATAGGCAAGCCTATTAATGACGAGTTTGATCTTCTAATTGGGATTACCGCCGTAGAAAATAACCTTACCTTGGTTACAGACAATGTTAAAGATTTTGACAGGATTGAGGGAATCATAATTGAAAACTGGTATAAAAGAAATTAGATACCATTGATTTCCAGGTTTATTCCCGCCTTCTTCAACAATCATCCCCACCTGCTTATATAAAATGTACGGGTTTAACCTATAACTATTCCCATTATCTTCTAAAAATCACAAGTAGAGAATATATCTATTTTCCGGCCCAGCCTACTTGAGAAACAGGCCCAAATTATTTATGGCGATAGGCCCGCTGGCTTTAAGTATAGTCAGTTTAACTTTCCAGGCTGTAGTGGCCGGAAATTTCAAGATCTGTTTTTTTCCAACAACTCCGCTCCCCCCGGCTAATAATTTCCAGTCGCTATTTACAAGCGCTTCAATTTTATAGCTGTTTATATGCTGCCCCAGCGCCTCGCTGAATTGAAAGGTATTGATGTCAACCGGGCCTTCCATATCAATCTCGATCGTAGCCTTTGTTACGCCCTCGCCTGCACACCAATAAGTGTTGCTGTTTCCGTCAATTGCTTTCTCGCCGCCAAATTCACGGGAATTGCTTTTAACATTGCTGGTGTTTACAGGGCGGTTTAGCGCCAGGTTTAAACCGGGTGGTTTATCAGGATTTATTTTAACCGGAGAGGTTTTTACCTGTTTATTAGGAAACATGCGCACTGTATTTGCCGCATAACCTATATTTCTTAATCCTGTTATTCCCAGCCTATCCGCAAGCTGCGCCAGGTAAAGGCTTTGTATAGCCACCGGAAAGCCGTGCGAATCAAAGGTACCTTCCGCTAAAACCGGACTGCTGTCAAACAGCCTGGCTGTTTGCTCCCTTTTGCCAATACATCCGATAGCCCAGTTTACAGCACCCGGCGGGTTTTGGATTATATATGTTTTGGCTACGCAATTCCAGGCAACGGCCCAGCCCATCGTCCAGCCGTGGCCAGAGCCTGCGGCACCACGGTTCATAAAATCTATACCACCATCAGGTACCGTACAGTTATCAACCAATAACCCGGTGGCCCATCGCTGGTGCGGCTGTATGCGGCTGCCTATACCCTTAAAAGTGCAGTTAAGCAAAACATTAGGCCCCACAATTAATGAAGATGTCCAAACAAAATAAGTATTACCGCCTGTAATTTCGCAACGGTCAATCAGGTTTTCGCTCCCTTCCAAACTAAAATCCGTTGGTTTAGATGCACCAAGATTTGCATAAGTATGCTTAACAATAACCTTTTCCATAGTGATCCTGCTGCCGGCAAGTACAGTTGTATTCATTGTTTCTTCGCAAAACACATTTTTAACCCAGCAATCATCACCGCCAACGCGTATACCCGCGTAAGGAGCGTGTCCGTAATCAATTTCAAGGGGCGGGCATTGGATATGAATATTTTCTATACCAACCTGTGTAACACGCAATACAGACTTTACTTTTGCAACCTCAGTACCCGGTGGATTTAAAAACCTGGAATCATGACAATCAGCAAGCGGGATATTCACGGTTAATTTGTTGCCCGAAATGGCTGTAATTCTTCTTTTGTTAATAGCCGTTGCGCCTGTTTTGATCCATGTTTGCGGTTTACCCTCGCGGGTCATATTATCCATTCCCATAAAATGAACCCAATTTTCGGTTACTGGTCTGTTAATGGCTATGGTATCTCCAATTGCAAATCCCGAGGCATCCGCCACAGTGAAAGCTATTGCGCCCGATGGTACATAAGCGTCGGTAATTAAGGTTTTGGTAGTGTTTACTATATCGCTATCTGATCTTTCTGTTTTTCCTAATGGCACATTTAGATTGCCCCGACCAATTATTATAGCAGTATGGGGGCTGCCAACCATTTTTATGGTAGTTCTTCCGGCTCCGCTACCAGTACCTCGCAATACTATTCCAGGCGTTGACAAAATGATTGGACCAGAACAAATAAATACCCCGGGGGCCAGCTCCACTGCTCCCCTGAATCCATTTTTTAATTGCATTGCCGCAACCTGGTTAATAGCGTTCTGGATTAGTTGAGTATCATCGTTTCCGCCTGATGATTTTATCAAAACCTTTGCAGGCACAACGGGCAAGGCCACACCACCGCCCATATAACCGGCTTGCGAAAAATCCATGATCTTATCGCCGGTTGGCGTGGTTTTATAAACCAATTTGCCATTAGTACCGCGATAAACCCACTGGCTTGTTCCCTTTTGCGCAAATGTGTTAACAGCAATTAACCAGCATAGGATGAATGCAGAAATATTTTTCATCGATATAATTAATTCTATTGTGCTTAATGCTTAGCGTTACAACCTACATCTGCAGCATCAAGAACATGGGATTTAACAGGTGCAGCGCTAAGCTCATCTGCCCCGATATCAAAAGGTGTAATACGGGGCTGCCCGTCCATATCAACGTTAACTCCGGGATAAGATGCAGTTGCATGATCAATGGCAGGGCTGCCGGATTGAACGTGATAAGTACCTGAAGATGTTTTAACCAGTTTAGGATCAACTGTTTTATAGCCCTCAGCTGGTATATTACCGGCATCTTTTACATTGTACAAAATATTGCCTGCCCATTGCGGGTTGGTATACGGCCCCGAAATAGTAGCCGCAGATCCTCCACCCTGAATAATATTGTTGACTACAGTAACATAAGTGGCCCCCATTCCATTCTTCCGTTCTGTTTGAATGATATTTTCCTTATTATTAATCAGCGTGTTAAATCCAATCAGTATCCTGTCGGGCCGGTCATGAGCGGTTAGCAGTGCACCGTCAGCTACTTCACCGTCGCCATTACCAATTACCATGGCCGAACTGCAATTTTCAAAATAATTACTAAAGATCAGGTGGTCATCGCCAAAAATGCGAAGCCCCGGCGTGTTGAAGAAATAATTGCCGTAAACCAAACTTTTGTTGCCATGGCGTAAAGTAAACTGTGCCGGACAATCACGAATGGTATTATACCTGAGCGTTACTGCCGATGCTTTAACCGAGATCAATTCATTCTCGCCCTGGCACCTTTCAAATAAATTATACTCAACAATACTATTGCTTGATGACAAGCTAAAACCACTTAACCCAAACTGAAGCGCTTCGGCACCGTTTTTACCACCCTGGCTGGCAAAATTGTTAAAATAGTTATGATGAATATGCAACCTCTCGGCAATTTGCTTGCCCTCGCCACGGATAGCGATAAACCGTCCCATGGCATTTTTATTTTGAAAGGTATTATAATCAATTTCCTGGTCGCTGCCGGCAACGGTCAGTTCTTCGCCATCACCCGGGTTTTCAAAAAGGTTTTGTGTAAAACGGCAATAGCTTGTACCTATGCCTGTTTTAGCACGACCGGCGGCATGTGTAAATTTAAAGCCCCGTATAACAATATATGCTGCCGGGTTCATCAGGCTAAAGCCACCTTTTCCGGTAATTTCTGCCTTGCCTAAGTTTTGCGCGGCAATTGTTATAGGTTCCTTCTCAGTGCCTTTATTATTAACAATAATATCCTCTGTTGTTGTATAAACACCATCAGTAAGCGTAATCAGGTCGCCAGGTTTAGCTTTATTAATTGCCTTTTGCAAATCGACAATAGAAGATACTTTAATGGTATTTGCTAAAAGTATTTTTGAAGAAAATAACGATAAAACAATAAATACAAAAGCTAACCGGGCGCTATTACTTTTTAAATAAATCTGAAGGTGTTTCTTATACATTATCATAGGTTTTTTTATCGGATGGATATGTTAATGCTAACCTCGGCTTAATTCCTGTTGGTTTAATCATATAAAAAAGCTAATTAATATACTTAATTGACCTCATTAATGATTGACTGGCTTTACATACACCCAGGGCAAACGCATCTAAATAGTTAATGGCGAAATGCTGTTATTTAATAATAGCTAACGGAATAAGCTTATGGCGTGGAGAAGATATAAGCATCAAACGGCACCCTGTTTTTGTTGCCTGATCCTGGTTAAATGATACAGGTACCAAAGCGACCTGGATTGGCCAACAGCAGGCGCAAATATTTGTATGCGCCTAAATTGCATGATCAGTTTAGTGTTAACCATGTTAAATATAACATATTGATTATAATATATTTATATATATTTTATCTAAAATGTGTTAAGTTATGTTAACCCAATTAGATGCATTGACCGGAACATATACCAGGCTGTGATATCTTTTCGAATTAATTTTATCAGCTATTGTAAAAACCATTTACAATAAATAAATTTATCGTTCCGATCAATCAGGTCGGCATAATAAACCTTATAACTTATCACAATGGAAGAAACAGCAACCATCACCCAAGAGACTTTTGATCAAATGTACCAATATGCTTGCAACCTGTTCATGGCAGGCCAAAACGTATTTGAAGTAAAAGCAGCCTTGATGAGCCGCGGCTTAGATGCCGGCAACGCCGAATACATTGCCAACATGCTGGAGCAGCAGGTTATCGACGCGAAAAAAGAAAAAGCAAAAAAAGATATGCTTTACGGCGCTTTATGGTGCGGCGGCGGCCTGGTACTAACGCTGGCCCATATCGGCTTTATATTTTGGGGAGCAATACTTTTTGGAGCGATCCAATTTTTCAGAGGGGTAGCCAATTTAAATTAAACATTACCGTTTAGTTTACCGACATAATCCCCGCTTTTACCGACAACTTTTACCATTCCGCAAACTTTGGGTTTCGACGGCGGCTGTGTTGCTTACTTTTGTTCGACGATTAAATCAAAGGATATGAACATTTTATCAGGAACCATGACCCAAAACGCCGACGATAGCTTTGATACCACAACCATTTTTGGCGAGATAAAAAGGACCATACTTTCAAAAGATTTTAAAGGAGGCAGTGTAAAGAATGTGTTTGGCAGCACCGAACTGGATTTTACCCAGGCCGATATTACAGGGCCTGCCTGCGTAGATATATCGCAGACATTTGGCCAGGTAACCATCGTAATCCCATCCAACTGGCAAATTGAAGCCGATATAACCCATTTTGCCTCTCAGTTGGAAGACAACCGGAGCTACATAACCAGGAAACAAAAATCTGATAAAGTTTTGGTGCTTAAAGGCCTCTCGTTTTTTGCAGCTGTTGAAATTGTTAACGATACGGAAGATTGATGATCAAAACCGAGCTTAAATACACCTAATAGTACAAAGGCGGGGACAGTTGCCTTTCTATTATCTGGCTAATCAGGGCTAATTGTAACAATTATTCTACCTACAGGCGGTTTCTGCCAATGCCTCCCTCCTTTTCCCTAAATTAGGTTCATGAAACACATCAACCTGAATTCCGGCCTTCAGATATGGCACAAGGCAAGGCCATTTATCGTAGGCGCTTTACTTTACAGCGGTGTTGCCAACGCGCAATCTGCCAATCCTGTTATCAACAACATCATGACCGAGGAAACCAGCAACTCGCAACTGGAAGACCTTGCCCACCAGCTTTTTGATGGCATAGGCCCACGTTTGGTTGGTACGCCGCAAATGAAACAGGCCAATGACTGGGCCGTAGCCAAATATAAAAGCTGGGATATACAGGCCCATAACGAAAAATGGGGCGAATGGCGCGGCTGGGAACGCGGTGTTTCACATATAGATATGATATCGCCACGCGTAAAATCGTTAGAGGGCACCCAACTGGCCTGGAGCCCCGGCATGGGCAAAAAAACGGTAACGGCCGAACTCATCATCCTGCCCGACCTTGCCGATTCCGTTGCTTTTCAGCAATGGTTGCCCAAAGTAAAAGGTAAATTTGTACTGATATCCATGTGCCAGCCCACCGGCCGCCCCGATTATAACTGGACGGAATTTGCCACCAAAGATTCCTTCGACAGGATGAAAGCCGCACGCACCGCCCAAACCGACGCATGGAAAAAGCGGATCAGCAAAACAGGCTTTACCAACAAAACATTACCTGTTGCCCTTGAAAACGCCGGCGCGGCAGGCATTATTACCAACACCTGGTCGGCAGGCTTTGGGGTTGATAAAATTTTTAGCGCTTTTACTAAAATAGTGCCCACAGTTGATATAGCCCTGGAAGACTACGGCATGCTTTACCGCCTTACCGAATCGGGCAGCAGCCCTAAGATCAGCATCCATTGCGAATCAAAAGAACTGGGTGTAGTACCAACCTTTAATACCATTGCCGAAATAAAAGGGACGGAAAAGCCTGATGAATACGTAATGCTGAGTGCCCATTTTGATTCATGGGACGGCGGCACCGGCGCTACTGACAACGGCACCGGCACCCTTACCATGATGGAGGCGATGCGCCTGCTCAAAAAATACTACCCTCATCCAAAACGCACCATTTTAGTGGGCCATTGGGGCAGCGAGGAAGAAGGATTGAATGGTTCGCGGGCTTTTGTAGAAGACCATCCCGAAATAGTTAAAAACCTACAGGCTTTGTTTAACCAGGATAACGGCACCGGCCGTGTTGTTAATATTGGCGGCCAGGGTTTTGTTGAATCAAAAGATTACTTAACCAGGTGGCTTGCAGCCGTACCGGATACCATAAAAAACAGGATCAAAACCAACTTCCCTGGCCAGCCGGGCGGTGGCGGCTCCGATTTTGCCTCGTTTGTGGCGGTAGGTGCGCCAGGCTTTTCGTTAAGCTCGCTTGGCTGGTCGTACGGGTCATATACCTGGCATACTAACCGCGATACCTACGACAAGATAGTATTTGATGACCTCAAAAACAACGCCATCCTGGCCGCTATAATGGCCTATATGGCCAGCGAAGATCCGGCAAAAACAACCAATACCAAAACCGAGGGCATCAAGTGGCCTGTACAAACCAAGGCCACCCGAAGAGGTGGGTTGGATAAATAGTTTATGGAGCCTGATTGACTTCCTTATCGAAAAAGCCTCCGGTATTGCCCGAGGCTTTTTCGATATTAACATTTATTTTATTTATGAATGTTAATATAAATTAATCGGCTATTTTAGCGGTTTATCCCACATTTAATCTAAACTGATAATTTATAAATGAGCAATTTTTCTGCATTTAAAAAGCTTGCATTTGCAGCAGTCCTTTTTTTCCCAATTTGTTTAAAAGCCCAGGATGCAACCAAACCAATACCAAACTGGCAAAACCTCGACCTTAAAACAGATAACGTTTTTGGCATCAGTACCGAAAAAACTTACAACGAGCTACTTAAAGACAAAAAACATGTACCTGTATTAGTTGCTGTAATAGATGGTGGCGTTGACATTAATCATGAGGACCTTAAACAGGTAATATGGAACAACCCTGCTGAGGTGGCCGGCAACAATGCCGATGATGATAAAGACGGCTATATTGATGACTTACATGGCTGGGATTTTATAGGCTCGTCAAAGGGCGATGTACATTATGACAACCTGGAACTTACCCGCCTGGTGCGCCTTTACAATACAAAATTTGCCAATACCGATACCACTGCCCTAAGCGGGAAAGAACTAAGCGACTTTAAAGCTTACGGATTGATGAAAATTGATCTTGATAAACAACTTCAAAAAGCACAAAAAACCTACGATATCATAACCCGGTTTAGTGGTTTGCTGGATGCCATGTTGCCCAAGTTGAACAACCCTAACCCGAAGTTGGATGATTTTAAAAATTACAACCCCGATAATGATGGCGAAGCATATGTAAAACGCATACTGGTTTCGGCCATTGGTGATTATAAGGACCTTGCGGATTTTAGGGAACATGAGATCAACAGTTCGCTCAAACACTTTAAAGAGCAGCTGGATTACCATTTAAATATTGATTTTGACCCAAGAAGCATTGTAGGCGATAACTATACCGATAGCAATGAGCGTTTTTATGGCAATACCGATGTTGCCGGCCCCGATGCCGATCACGGATCACACGTAGCTGGTATTATAGGCGCAGTGCGTACCAATAATTTAGGCGTAATGGGTGTTGCAAACGATGTGATGATCATGTCGGTACGTACGGTTCCAACCGGCGACGAACGCGACAAAGATGTGGCCAATGCCATACGTTATGCGGCTTCAAACGGCGCAAAAGTTATCAATATGAGTTTTGGCAAAGGCTACTCCTTTGATAAAAAAGCAGTTGACGATGCGGTGCGGTTTGCTATGAGCAAGGATGTACTTATTGTGCACGCGGCAGGTAATGACAATAAAAATACTGAAGTTGACAACAATTTCCCGACCCGCGTTTATGAAGATAAAACAGAAGCAAAAGGCTGGATAGAGGTTGGGGCTTCGGGTTTAAAAGACGACGAAACCCTCAAGGCATCGTTTTCAAATTATGGTAAAACCAGTGTTGATGTATTTGCTCCGGGAGTAAAAATTAACTCAACTACGCCAAACTCCACCTATACCGAGCATAACGGCACCAGCATGGCTTCGCCGGTAGTGGCGGGCTTAGCCGCGCTTATCCGCTCTTACTATCCAAAACTAAGCGCGGTTCAGGTAAAAGAAATTATCCTGAAATCGGTAGTAAAGATAGATCACAAAATAATCATTAAAAATGGCGACGAGAAAAAGAAGGTTGCTTTTGAAGACCTTTGCGTTTCTGGCGGTGTGGTTAACGCATATAACGCTTTGAAGCTTGCGGCAATCTATTAATTAGCCGGTTAATAAACATTGAAAGCCATCCAACACTTATTGGGTGGCTTTTTTGATTTATTTATCGTTGAAAATCATATGATAGCAGGCGGTCATCCGTCAAAAGCCTAAAAAACAACATTCTACATAAAACAAAACAATTTCGGCATTTACTACTTGTTGATTTATAAACTAAATTACCGAAGCCATGAAACATGCATTTATTTTTGGCACCACCATTTTTTTAAGCGAGCAGCGCACACTTACTGTAAATGACGGGAGCAACAGCGTAGAGTTTTTGCGGATAATAACTTATTACAATGAGCAAAAAGGCAATATAAATCAGCCGCTCCGCATTGATGCCCATATTGCTACTACCGATGGCAGGGCGCTCAATATTACAAATAACGCCGTTGCCGACAGACCAGATATCCGCCTCCAAATAAGCGATTTTCGCGTCAAAGTATATCAAACTGGGCACGAAGAGCCTGTGCTTGATGTTTACCAAATGGATAAGCACGAGTTTCACGGGCTATCCAGCCACATCCTGAACGAAATTCATGCCCAGCAACCCGACCGTGTAGTTAACATTAAAGGTAATTTTAACGTAGGGGAGGTACATTTCTTTATCGAAAACGAAAAAATGTTTGTTGATAAAAATGGCTACGCAAACGGCGTGGTAAATGCGCACCACGGGGTTATACTATCGCCTGTGGACCATGATTTTGATTGATTTTAACAGGCATAAATATGCGGTCTTTAAGCAAAATATTCTGGGGCCGTATATTCACCTGATTTAATCGCCATAGTAGGGCTTTGAAGACGGCAGACTGTCATACCCAATCCATAAAACCGTTTTTCCTAAACAAGGGCATCCAAACGAATACGTCGGCCAACAGTTCGGATGCGGGTATTTTGCAAAACGATGCGGTGGCGGTTATCGCATCGTACAAATTATCGCCTGCCTGGCATAAGGAAAGTAACGTGTATTGAACCGCGGTCAGTTCGGCCATCGTAACCCTGAAATTTTTGCGGCTCACCGCGGTGAACGTTTTTTGTGGCGATGGCAGTTCATAATCTTCATCCCGGTAAACTGATGTATAGAAACGGATCATAGGAAAATCCAGTTCCAGCAATTGCAGGCAGGCAGGAGTAGTTACTCTGACGGTACCAAACAGGATACCCTGGATGTCGACCTCCTGATGTTCGGCCACGCCCTCGGTTCCCGACGCGCGGATGGCTTCCTGCCGTGCGCGCTCCAACCTGGCAAAAGCTACAGGCAAGTTCATAAAATCGTCAACCGCCTGCTCATCGCCGGGAATAACAGGTGGTTTTGTTTTGGCCAAAAAATTAGGGAACGCCGCGCCCAGGTCATACAAAGTGAACGAGGTTGATGGATGATATAATAAGTAGGCTTTGGCAAAACTATCAAAAATCTCGTCGCCCATAAACTTTTTACTTAAAGGGTAATCGGCATACATACATTCCAGCAAGCGTAGTAAATATCCCGAGCTATAAACGTTTAGGCGGGTATAAACCGATGCGTTACCCTCACCTGCAACCACCACGTCGGTTTCATCAAGGCCATGCAAATGCCACGCCCGCCCCAGTCTTTGAGGCAGGTATCCTGGCGTCATCACTACAGTTGTGAGCCAGTTTTGCAAGAGTGCCAGTTTTTGGTCCTTAGCCATTTGCCGCCTGTAGTTGAAATTCAACCGGGTTTGATACAGGCTGATATTCAGATTTATTAACGCCCTGAACCGGGATGTTTCCTTTTAAAGCTTCGCGGGCTTTGTATAGTTCTATCAGCAAATCGGGATAATCGGGTATTTTGGCGTCCCACTCCAGCAGGGTACTCACGCCTCCGGTTAATTGCTGTGCCCGGGCATACAATTTCCATACTTCAGATGGTACGGGCTGGTCATGGGTATCAATCAGCAAGTCGCCACAATCTGTCGGGCCGGCAATATGCATTTGTACGATATGCTGATGCGGCAAATTATTAATATAATTGGCACTATCAAAACCATGATTTGTTGCTGATACAAATACATTGTTTACATCAAGCAATAGCCCGCAACCTGTTGTAGTAGCCAATGACGATAAAAAGCCCCACTCGGATATGGTTGATGCCTTAAACTGCAAATAGGTTGATGGATTTTCCAATATCAACGGCCGCTTCAAATAATCCTGGATGCGCATCACCCGCTCACAAACGTGGATTAGGCTCTCCTGCGTCATGGGCATAGGCAGCAAATCATGCGTGTTGGTATAGGCAACTCCCGTCCAGCATAAATGATCCGAAATCCACTCCGGCTCGATAGCCTCGGCCAGCGCTTTTAATTTTTCCAGGTATTTAAAATTGATAGGGTCGGTACTGCCAACTGATAGCGATACACCGTGCATTACCACGGGTACCTGCTTACGCACATGCATCAGCACATGGCGGGCAAAGCCAAAATCATCCATAAAGTTTTCGCTGATGATCTCGAACCAATCTACCTGCGCCGGGTTATGGAGCAGGTAATTAAAGTGCTTGTTGCGTAAACCCACGCCCAGGCCCAAATTTGGCAGGCCGAGGCGTGGTAAAATATTGTTGCTCATTTGGTATGCTTTTATTTTTAGGTTGATGGCGGGAATGCTAAACGCAGGTCGCTTGGCTCGGGCTTTTCGGGCACCGGCAATCCTTTTTTCTCTAAAACCGCACGATAGGCTTTCCAGGCTACATCATAAACCAGTTCGCCTTTTTCGTAATCAAGCGTACCAAACGATTTTGGTTTAAAGCCTGGCTTATCTGCAAAATCATACAGTTGCATACGGTAAACCTCCCCTTCTTTTAGCTCGGGGTACATTTGCGAGGCCGAAATAGGCACAGCGCAGCCGCCTAATGTTTTACAGGCGTTATCTGCAGGCGGGCTAAATAATAAAGCGTTGGCATCCGGCCATCCGGGTTGTGTTTTATAAAAGGCAGTGGCCTTACCACCACAGATCCCTCCGCCGGTAGTTTTTTGAACAAAGCCGCAACCGCCTTCGGTTTTGCAATCATTTGATCCTTTGCAGGCATGATAGATCCCGGTTGTAGCGCATTTTTCAGGGTCATCTTTCAAGGTATCATCCAGGCTCATTCCCTGGCAGGCGTGGTATAAATGTTCGCTGCGGTCTATAGGTGGTTCAAGCGGCGAATAAATACCTAAACTGATATTGGGCGTCTTTCCAAAAACAGCCCAGCAAATAGACATCCTATCGCCCGAGCCGCCCATGGATGGGTATGGAAATTTGGTGCCTTTTGTTTTAAAATAGTCGTTAAGCACTTTGGTTACGCCTGCTATAGCGCCTGTTGAAGCACGGCTGAACAAATCGAAGTTTTTGCCATCGGAGGTATCATTCAATTTTAACCTGTTTAGAGCCCCGGCGATAGCTGTCGAAGCCGGCAGTTGAGGATTATGTGAAGGATCGTAAACCGCGGTTTGTAATAATTCGGCTGTCCATGAATTTCCTGCGGCGTGCCATTGGTCCCAGGTAACAATGCCGCCTTCTTTAATCAATCCAAGTACAAACGCAAAAGTTTCAAAGTGGTCCATCTTGCCAAATTTATCGCGGGCATCAGCCTGGGCAGATGGCGCATCGCCGCCCGAAGCTGTGTATGATGGATATTTATTACGCATTACCGGGCAACTCGGCCTAAACTGGTCTTGTACGGCAGCCAGGTTCATATGCCCATTGGCATTTTTGCCTTTATTCATCCTATCCAGTATCTGCTTGATAACGCCACCACCTTCGCCCTGGTCGGTAATACCGTTGATCATGTTCATGGCATCCAGCAATGCCGCCTCCGATTCGATATTTTGAATACTTGTTGCAATACCCGGATATTCGTCTGATCCGGGATCAAGCGGATCGGGATGTGGCGCGGGGTCTATCCTTTCCGGGTTAAATACTTCTTTTTGCACCGCCGGTCCGCCTGCAACTTTCCCTTTTTCAAAAATAATATCCCAAAGGGTTGTGCCGTCGGTATAGGTTATTGACAGGTAATTCCACAATTGCAGGTACATGTTCCCTATCGATCCAAACCAGGGCAAATCGGTGCCCGGCTTCCAGTTATCAAAAGGCGCTTTTTCGCTGTATTTTGATATCTTTTCAGGGTCGAGGACTTTTTCGGCGTCATTCTCTGTTTGTTCGATAGCCAGGAAAAGATGCAGCTGCTCTATGTTCATGGCGCCTGTTTTAACCTTTATCCGGTTATAGGGTGCAATGCAATCTTCAAAATCAAGAATGTGCGGCAAAATGGTTTTATCATCGCCATAGCATTTCCACGCGTAGGTTTCTTCGTCCTGCAATGGCTCGCAGGTAAATTTGGGGTCATAACCAACTACCTTGGCCAGGTTTGATATAATTTGCAGGTGCAGCATTTCGGCCACAAAAACACTAAAAACAGCATTAAATGCCTGTTCGTTGGCAGTTGTGGGGTTAGCTGTTGCTGCCATTCCCGGCCATACGCGGCCTTCGTAAAAATTGTTGCCTTTGCTGTTTATTTCGTGCACGCCCTGTAAGGAATACAACGCGGTCATATACAAAGGAATAGTAAACAACTCGACATTAACCGCAGCCTGCACAATAGCGTGCAGCGCCTGTTCGTCGACCTCTTTGAATGCGACCGGGCGATTTTTGAGCCTGTCGTCATGTGTAAATAACAAGGTACTTTTCATGGTTAGGATTTATAATGGTTTATAACAACTTACTGCCGGTTACATTTCCGAACCGGTAACTTATACTTACTTCATGGGTGGTGATATTAACGCCTCCCAGGTTATTTGATGATGTGCCAAACTGGTAGCTGTACCCCACCCTGATTGTTTTTCCAATTACCGACAACATGGCCGCAGCTTTTTTATCGGTACGGTAATTCAGGCCTATGCCCAATTGTTCTTTCAGATATAATGTACCCGAGATATTGGCCAAAACAGGCGATCCGTTTACATAACTAACCAATGTGGCCGGCTTAACCTTTACATCGTCGCTTACATCGGCCAGGTAGGCCCCTGTAAAGTAGTAATGCGTGCGCAGGTAATTAGCCTGCTGTTCAGATGCTGTGCCCAAGCTGCGGATAGTAAACTCGGGAACTGATAGCCCTAAATAATAATTGGCGCTGTACAACATTATCCCAAATCCAATATTGGGTTTGGTTTCACGCACATCATTCATAAACTGCGGGTCTAAGGGATCAAGCTGAGAGTAATTGCCAACATAGTTACGGACCCCGGCATTTAGAGACACCGCCAGGTAATCGGTTTGAGTAAGCTGAATACCCTTTGCAAAAAAAGCATTAAATTCTATTTGATGCTCAACGGTGGCCTGGTCATTCAATACATACACACCGGCCGCGCCGTTGATAGATTCAATAGGAAAATTGGCATTCAGCATCAGGCTGCTTGGTGCACCATCTATACCTATAAATTGTTTGCGGCCCAACACACTTACAGACCCTGCCTTATCAAGTATGGAATAAGCCGGGTTAACCGCCGTAAGGTTATCTGCATATTGGCTGTAGCTATAAATTTGCTGTTGCGCAAAAACCTTGCTGCAAGCTACCAGTGCAAGTAGAAGGATTAGTACTATCGTATTTTTTTTAATGAACATTTTGGTAAACCTGTTATCTGTTGTGTTTAGTTATTATTCTTTCACAATAAGGCTCATTTTTGGATTTTATCCCTCATAACCTGCTTATGAAAAACTTAGTAATGATAGCTTGAATTATAAACTTGCCCAAGGGGTTTATCAGCTTAAATTGCGGCCCTTAGCCAGCTATTTTTACCCTTCATTGGCAGATAAATCACGGTAAACCCCGTTTACCTATTTAGTATCGGCAACCGGGGTTATTAATATTCCTTGCCAGGCCTGTGCCCGGTTCCTGTTAATATTTCAGAATGATATAACCTGTTTTACGTTTGGTTTCATTACCATCCTTATACTCCAACGAGTAGTAATAAGTACCCGGTTTTTGCATCGTTCCGTTTTTGTTGGAGTGGCCATCAAACACGTTGCCATTACTGCCGTAGCTTTGCACGTCATATACCAGCAGGCCGCCGGCGTTCATGATACTCAGGTGATTATCAGCATAATTTCCAATACCATCTATTGTGAACACATCATTAACACCATCGCCGTTTGGTGACAGGGCCTGGTGAACGGTGATACCATTTACGTTGATATTATTTGATTTGGTAGCAACGCCAACCAGATCATTATCGCCATTGCTTATCGAACTTAAAGCGATGAAGCTCTTGTTTACCAGTATAGAATAAGTACGGATAGCCACGCTATCTTGTGCCTTTACTGTTATATGAATAATGGTTGCTCCTGTATCATTTAAGAGTATTGGTGTAGAGGCCGTACCACTAACAACGTGCCTACCTTCAACTATGATCATGGCGCTGGTATCAACAGCTTTTGGTGTTACAGTTATGCTACCAGTACCTGCTGGTACTGAAGTTTTATAGTTTACCGAACTGGTACCTGTTGTTACCATAAGCGTTGTTGAGGGCGTTGTTGTTAAAGCATTAAGAGAGGCGCTGCTTGAACCGTTTTTGTTTACCAATATAGAATATGTGCGAACGGTTACCCCATCCTGTGCAGCTACCCTTATATGAATTATAGTACTACCCGTTGTGTTTAGCGATATTGGCGCACAAGTTGCACCGCTGCTTACTACAACGCCTTCAATTGTTATCACGGCGTTCGCATCAATTGCTTTTGGTGTTATTCTTATGCTGTTTGTACTTGCAGCTACCGAGGTTTCATAATTTACCTGGCCAGAACCGGCGTTTAATACTGTTAACGTGGTTGATGGGGTTGTTGTTATTGAATTTAAGGTTGCACTGCTTGAACCGTTTTTATTTACCAATATAGAATATGAACGGGTAGTAGTTCCATCCTGTGCCCTTACTACAATATTAATGATTGTAGATCCGGTTGTGTTAAGGGTTATCGGAGCAGAACCTGAGCCGCTATTTACTGTAACGCCATTTACTGTTATAACCGCACGAGGATCTTTTGCTGTAGGCGTGACAATTATGTCATTGGTACCAACAGCGACCGAGGTTTGATAATTTACTAAACTGGCGCCTGTTGTTAACACAAGTGTAGTTGAGGGATTTGTCGCTATTGAAGTTAATACTGCATCTGATGAGCCATTTTGGTTAACCAATAAAGAGTAGGTACGTATAGTTACGCCGTCCTCGGCTGTTACCACGATGTGAATTGTGGTCGATCCGGCAACATTAAGTGGTATCGGTGTGGAGGCGGATCCACTGACTACCGTGTTACCGTCTATTGTTATTGAAGCACTGGCATTAACGGCTTTTGGTGTTATAACTATACTACTGGTACCAGGTGCAACTGATGTTTTATAGTTTACCGAACTTGTACCTGTTGTTACTGTGAGCGTGGTAGATGGTGTCGTTGTTAGGCTATTCAACGTAGCGCTACTTGACCCATTCCTGTTAACCAGCAATGTATATATACGATTCGTAACGCCATCCGAAGCTGTTATTACAATGTGGATGGCGGTGCTCCCGGTAGGGTTAAGCGGTATTGGCGCCGACGCAGAACCGCTGCTAACAACAACACCTTCGATCGTTATTGTCGATGTACCATCCTGTGCTTTGGGCACAATTACTATACTGTTTGTACCAGGAGATACTGATGTACTATAGTTTATGGCCGTGGCGCTGGCTGCCGTCACCGTTAGTGTGGTTGATGGAGTTGTTGTAATAGAACTTAAGGTGATACGTGACGAGGCCACCCGCTCCGCCCGGGTTACTACCAAACTATAAGTTTTGGTACTCGTGCTATCCTGAGATTTTACGATGATGGTGATGGCGTTTGCACCCACGGTTAGGGGGATGTCGATGGTGCCGCTAACATCCAGGCCGTTGCCGTTTACAAGTACCGCCGCATTAATATCATTTGCAAATGGCGAAAGCGTTAAAGTACCTGTAGCGTTGCTTACTGTGGCTGTATAAGCTGTTGTACCGGCATCGAATAAAGGGCTTAATGTCCCGTCGCTTAAGTTCAAGCTGGCAAGCGTAGCATCCGAAGATGTAGCTGCCTTGGTTATTGTTACATTGTATGTTTGGGTAACAGTACCGCCGGCCGTTACAACTATACCAAAGCTGTTGTCGCCGGCAATTAAAGGGACGGTTGCTGATGCGCCAATTAGCGTACCATTAATGGTTATTACAGCGCCTGGATCTGTTGCGGTTGGCGTGATTAAAACGCTGCCAACATTGCTGCCTACCGAAGCGGTATACGTTGTGGTTGTACTGTTAAAGGCCGGGCTAAGCGTACCACTGCCAAGGGTAAGCGAGGCAAGTGTAGCATCGGGGGCCAAACGGGTTACATTTACAGTATAATTCTGGGTATTTACACCATCGGCGGCGGTTACCGTTACTCTTATACGATTTGGCAGCCCTACGTTAAGCGGAACACTTGCACTTGGTGCTCCGGCGTTAATAGTTGCGGCCCCTATGGTAACTGTTGCATCGGCAGCATTGGCAACCGGAGTTACGTTTAAATTGCTAACGCTATAAGGGACAGATGCAGAATAAGTAAGTGTAGTGCCAACAAAAGCAGGGCTCAAGGTACCGGCATCTATAGCTAATGAAGCGAGGCTGATATCAGCGAACGGTAACCTGTTTATATGCAGCGTATTTGTTGTTTGATGAACGCCATCGGCTGCGGTTACAACCACATCAAAAGTATTATCGCCTACATTTAACGGTAACAGATTTGTACTGGCATCATAAGCTAATGCTACGCCGTTAACAGTAGCTATTGCACCATCGGCAGGGATTACAGGATGAATCCTCACCCCGGTTACTTTATTTGCCACGGTAAGAGGTGTAAGCACATCAAAAGCGAAATTAAAATTGTGACTATAGCCGGTAGCCGAAACAGACATTGCAGATAAAGTAGCATTAGGCGACAGTAGCGGCGGTGGCGTACCTGCGCGTGTAAGCACCAGCGTATACGTTTTTGCAGTGCTGTTATCCTGCGGCGTAACTACTATATTAAAGGTATTTGCGCCGCCATGTAAAGTCATGGTGTAATTGGCAAACCTCGCTACCGCGGTACCATTTATTTTCATGGTAGCGTTCGGGTCGTAAGAGTAAGCTGTAAGCGGCAAACCGGTGATGGTCGAATCAGCAAGGTCGGCAGTGTAATTTAATACGGCAGCATCAAATGGTTCGTTTACGGTAGTAACAAACGGAATGGAAAGTGTAGACAGGTTATTATCTGACGATAGCGTACGGGTTACTGTTATGGTATAGGTATGTGTTGCGGTACCATCTTCAGATGTAACTACAATATTGTAAGTGTTAACGCCATAGTTAATTGTCGGCGTAACGCCTAAATAATTTACAGGGTTACCGTTAAATGTAATAACAGCGGCGTTGTTTGTACCGACAGGCACAAAGTTAAATTGTGATACATTATTGGCTACCGTCGCTGTATAATTATATGTGTTACTGCTAAAAGGCTCATTAAATGACAGCACTGTAGTATTAAGCGATGATAAGCTGGCATCTGACGATGGAGCCCTGGTCACGGTGATGTTATAATGTTTGATATCGCCGTTTTGGGCTACCCCATCAACGCTGATGGGATTGTCGCCAACATTTAATGAAAAGGGATAAGACGTGGTGGCAGTTATTTTGAAGGGACCTATTTGTGCATTTGCATCAACATCGGCGGCGGTTGCAGTAATATCGGTACCAGTAACAAGATTACTTACAGAAGCCGTATATGTTGTTGTGTTTGAATCAAACACGGGGTTAATTGTAACACCACTAAGCGCAATATTTGTTAATAGGGTATTTGTAGAAAGCGCCCTGTTTACAGTTACCAGGTAACTTTGTGTAGTGGTGCCATCCTGGGCGGTTACAATCGTGGTAAAGTAATTATCGCCGCCATTTAAAGGCAAAGTAATTGCCGAACCTGACGTTAGCACCATACCGTTTACAAGCATGGTGGCATTGCCCTGATGAACCACCGCCGTAAGATCAATTGATGTAGTGTTATGATCTACATTTACCGAATATTGATGTGTCGCGGCGTCAAAAGAGGTATTTAACGTTCCCTGTGAGACTGATATGTTGGATAAAGCTGCATCGGAAGATAAAACTACTGTTAATGCCGAACCATTTGCCGGCGATTGTACAAAGCTATAATTATTGGCGCTTAAACCCGAGCCGTTAATAGGATAGTTTCCCTGCGGACTTGAGTCTGTTGCTGTTGATGTAAAGCTTAATGTACCTGTTGTGGCCGTAGCTTGTGTATCACCGTTGACAAAACCCGTTACGGTACCGGTAAAGGCCGGATTGGGCGCCAGGTAAGTTTTAGTTGCCGGGGTTGCCACGTAACTTAAAGTAATCTTGTTAATTGTTAAACTGTTGCCGGCATAATTTAAAGCGTAGTTATTATTTAATGTGAGGCTGCCCTGGTTAATGCTGTAGCTGCCTGCAAACTCACCAGCGTCACGCGTTAACGAGCCACCAAAGGCATCGCCAGCCAGTAATGCATCGGCTGTATAAGTTAAAGCCGGATCGGCATCGCCATAAGCTTTGCTTTGCGCGTTTGCTGTCACATTTATTACCTTTTTACCGATAGTTAAATTACTGCCTGTATAATTTAAGGTGTAGTTATTGCTTAAAGCAAGGCTGCCCTGGCTAATGGCATAAATGCCCGACGCTTCACCGGCTGCACGGGTTAACGTACCACTGAAGGTATCGCTATTGGCCAATGCATCTGCAGTGTAAGTTAAGGCTGGATCGGTATCGCCGTAGGTTTTGCTTTTTGTATCTGCAGTAACGTTAATTATTTTTTTGCCTATAGTTAAATTTGAGCCTGTAAAATTAAGGTTATAGTTGGTGGTGTTTAAAGCAAGTGTTCCCTGGCTAATGGCGTAAGTACCATTACTTTCGCCGACAGCGCGGGTGAGTGCACCACTAAACGTATCACTAAAACCAAGGGCATCGGCGCTGTAAGTTAAAGCAGGATCAGCATCGCCAAAGGTTTTACTTTGCGCGTTCGCGTTTACATTAACTGTCTTTTTGGTAATAGTAAGATTATCAGATATAATTGATATGGTGTAATACTGATCGGTAAATACTCCAGTTGTTGCATTTACCGGCCTTTTTGTACCAATGGTTAACGCGTAAACGCCAACATCCTCTCCTGCCGGCCTGCCAAACGTACCTGTCATACCTTCGCCGGGTGCAAGTGAGCCTACTGTAAACTGGTAAGGAAATCCGGGATCGGCACTGCCGTAAACTTTGGTAGCAGGCACAGGGTGCAGCGTTATAGCTCTTTTGGTGATGGTTAAATATTCTGGTATATAAGTGATATCATAGTTATTACTTTGATCTACACCGGTTGTTGCATTTACGGGGTGTTTGGTTCCTATGCTTAACGCGTATGTACCTGGGGTTTCGCCCGGATCGCGTACATATGAGCCTGCCATTCCGTCGCCGCTTGGCATCGAGCCCACCCTAAAATAATAAGGGAAGTTGGGATCGACATCACCGTATGATTTAGTTGCAGGCGCAGGCTGAATACTGATAGCCCGCTTATTGACGGTTAAAACACCGGTTACAAACGAGAGCGTGTATTTGCTGGTGCTTAAAGCCAGCGTTCCCTGGGTAATATTGTAAGTACCTATATTAGTGCCCGCATCGCGTGTTAATGCGCCGGTAAAAGCATCACTACCTACCAATGCACCCGTGGTAACTGAATAAGTTAACGATGGGTCGGCATCGCCATAAATTTTACTTGCAGCATTTGCAGTTACTGTAATTGAAGCTTTATTTACGGTTAAGGCCTGCACTACGCTGGTTGCCGCCAGGTTACTGGCATCGCCCGCTTGCGAGGCTGTAATATTAGCAGTACCTGGCCCAACAATATGAATCTTACCACTCACTATAGTTGCCACAGCTGCATTATTGCTACTATAGCTAACAGTTAAACCGCTGCTGGCTGTTGCACCTGGCGCATAATCTGCATCTCCATATGTTTTTGATGCCGTTGAAGCAAAAGTAATGGTTTGTGGAGTTTTAGCCCGGTTTACGGTTACTGTATAAGTCTTGGTAGAACCATCTTGCGCGGTTACCACAACGTGTTGGGCATTATCGCCTATATTTAAGAAAAAATTGGCAGATGCCGAGCCTGATGTTACAATGGTGGTGTTAACTCTAAGTGTAGCGTTGGCCTGGTTGGTTGTTGGTGTAATGGAAATTGTTTCTGTGCTGTTTGGTACCGAGGCTGTATAAGAAGTAGTAGCCGAAGCAAATGTTGGGTTTAATGAACCACTACTTAAACTAAGCCCCGAAAGTGTGGCATCATTTGATAGCGTTGAAAAAGTAACCACAGCACCATAAGTAGTACCGGCGCCATTTACAGCATATGCCCTGGCATAATAGGTTGTTGCTGGACTTAAGCCTGTAACATTTCCGGAATATGCAGCATTAGTGGTTACCGTAGCGTTCGCTGCTTTGGTATCGCTTACCGTAGGCGTGGTATTGGTTGAACTATAAACAACACCACGTTCGGTGCTCATTCCGTAGCCGTAAACCAGTGTGCCGGCAAGTGTTGCCGTTGTTGCTGTTATTGATGATGCAGCCGTGGTAGTTACTTTAGGTTGTTCCGGCACGGCTAAATCAGAGAGTACCGCGGCGGTTGAGCCTTGTGGTAAATTAAGTGCTGTACTGAAAGTATTATTTGAAAGATTTACCGCTATTATCTTTGCCGTAACATTATAAACATCGGCTATATAGGCGCGGTTGTTACCCAAATCGAGCGCCAAACGAAAAGGCGTATTGCAAATTGAAGTAATCAAAGCCACATCGTTGGTACCATCAAGGTTTTGCCTCCTCAATGCGTCGGTGGCGGTAAGTGTTGTGGGGTTAGAACCTTCGGTGAGGTAATAAATATAGCCGTTTACCTTATCAATGGCAAAATCGTATACAGCGGGCGCACTGGTGGCAAACGACCTTGATGTAACAGCATTGCTATTTGCCAGGTCGATAGTTTTGATATTTCTTCCGCTGAAGCTCACATCCAATACATAAACCTTATTACCGGCAACATCCACATCAATTCGGTAAGGGTTTTTTGTTATCGATGTAGCTATTGTTTGTGAGCCGGTTCCATCGGCATGCACCCTATAAACAGCATCACCTGCATCGTTAACGGTTATACTTCCGCCTTCAGTTATATAGTACAACCAATCGTTGGCAACATCATACGCAACATCTTTTATATATTTGGAGTTAGCGCTGCTGATGGATCTTATTACAGCGCCTGTAGTTGCATTAATCACTTTAATAACATTACCTGCGGTATACAATTCCGACACAAAAAGTTGGTTATTGTTGCCATCCAGGGCAATATTACCCGGCTGTGTCAAACTGGCTGTCGGCCCGGTAGTAATTGTTGTTACGCCGGTGCCGTTGTAATTTACGCGGTTAACAACATCGCCTGCAACAGGGCTGGTGCTGGATTGGTCGCCCAGGCTGTAAACAACCTGCGCACGGGTTGTTATGCTGATACATAACAATACTAATAACAAAAAAGCAGCCGATATGGCATAAAGGCTTTTTAAAAGATTGCTTTTTAATAAGAGTAAATTTCTTTTCATGATGCTTACTTAAGTGGTCTGTTTTTGCGGCTATACCGTTATATTTTTGCTAATGAATTTTTGCCCCGTTTTTAATCCATAAAAACATGCGTGCCGGGCCGGTATGCATGTATTATCTATATTAAAAAAGTTTATGTTTAACTCCTGTTTATTAATGCAGGCCACATAAAACTTGTTATTAGCTATGTTGATGGTACCTGGTGCAGCGTTTGTATTTTGTGGCGTTATCTGCGCATCCAGTATCTTTAATTCGTAACCATTTATTATGGCGCTTGCCCCGTTATTCCAGGGCGTACATGCCTTAATCAGGCCTAATACCTCCGTTGCCGTCATTACTTCCCAATTCACCAATACATCGGCCAGTTGCGGCTTTTTGTAATACCGGGCCAGTGTTTCGTCCTGTTCCCTTTTTATAAGCGGCTGTTTTGTGCTTAGCTTGTGTAATATCTCTGCCACACCTGCTACCTGCATTTGGCTAAAAGCCTGGCTTGTGTAACTATAGTTATAATAATCTTCGTTCTTTAGCGCTCTATTCCATATAACCGCACCGCTATCCAGTTTATTGGTTAGTTGGTGTATGGCTAAACCTAATTGCGTTTCGCCATTTTTTAACTGCCAAAAAACCGGCGAAGGCCCCCTGTATTGCGGCAACTTGCCAAAGTGTATATTATAAACTCCTCTTTGCACATCGCTTAATTCTTCAACCGCGATTTTATGACCATACCCGGTAATAAATATTACATCGGGTTGGTTCATTTGCTGCCAGCTATACAGCTCTTTTTTATCGTTTTCTGTATGGAATTGTATACCGTTCGCCCGACAAAAGCCTGCCAGATCGGCCGCGCTGATATCAGCATGGGCCGATTTGCCGAAGTATAGTATAACCCCTACTTTTATACTACTTAAGTACGAAAGCAGGGGTATACATATTTTCGAATTTGATATGATGCCAACTTTCACCGGCAGGCATTAAAATTCATAAAAGGTTTGTTCATTATTATGGTCTTGAAGGCCAAATACCCTGCCATGCAATAATGAAATTGATACCTAAATAAGGCGTTACTACGTTTACCGGCTGGTTACCACCTGAAGGCACAACGGTTTTTTGATTCAGATAGGTTTGAGGAAGAGTTGTGTCTACAAAATCCTGGTAACTAGTGGCCGCGTTGCCCGTCGACCCGTCCACGCCGATTGAAAGGAAATTATTCTCCGGCGAAAATTGGTCGGCAGCCGATGCAATGACAAGCACCTGATGCCCATGCGCCGGCATTTGCTGTACCGATAAGGTAACGTTTTCTGTACCGCCCACTTGACCAAGTTCATAACGGGATACGCCCCTTCCTTGTCCGTTTCCGGAGTGTATAGGCGCACGGCCACGAAGATCTGGTATTTGAAAAGTACTCATACCGTCGCCGCCATAGGTTGTGCCTATTAATGAAAAAAATGCCTGATACTGATTAATTGACAGCATTGAGCCATCGCAAAAAAACCAGCCCTGGGGTGCAAAATTGCCAGCGAACATGCGGATTTCGCCAATGTAAGGATCCATAGTGTTTAAATTTTAGGTTTTAGTTATAAGTTATTTTAGGTTTAGAATTGGTTAATTCTATTTAATTACCGGTAAATATATATTATTAAAATTCAACAATAGCTTAATTAGCATTTGATAACAATAATAAAAATTTCAAATACCCGCTTAAAAATCAATCACTTACAATAAATTTACTATAAGATAATTTACTCATCGGATAAAGCACAACACCGGTATTACAAAGCATTAATATTGCTGATAAGTTATATTTGAATTAACTAAAAAAGAACGAAAGTAATGTATTTTGTATTTGCATCACATCACAAATGTCTGTTATAGTTAAAAGGTAGTATAGGGTATAATCAGCTTTTTTAAAGGTGTTTTTTAGGGTAAAAAAAGGTTTAATATAGATGTTGTGTTTCTACACATAATTGAGCACTTTCGATAAACTCAAATAACAACATCATGATCAAAAAAATTACCCTAATTACACTGGCTATTGCCGCTATCGGTTTTAGCTCGTGCCAGCAAAAGCCGGCCACCACTACGGCAGCAGATCCCGACCCCCAGGCTAATCTTGATACCGTAGGGTATAAATTAGCTTTAGCCTATGTTAAAAATTACGAAAAGCATGCCGGCAAGGCCGACTCAATTATTAAGCTTGATCAGAAGCCCGACACTGTGAAAGTGCCTAATACCCGGGCTATCTGGTTTGATATTGACCGACTGAAAGCTTTAGTTGCAAAGATAGACAGCGAAAAGGGCGATGGCATTCGTTTTTACCTCGCAACTTACCATAATGACTATCCAGGCACTTTTGTTGACGGCCACATTCCGGATAAAATGTATTGGGGGCGTAATACATTGATAATGGTATCAACCACCCCAGTAATAAAAGACGGCAAAACGCTGCACTGGGATTATTATAAAGGGAAACCGGCACCGGGACAAAACAGTGGCTCAACCGGCTTTATAGTAGGCACTCCGCCAGAAAACCGCGGCGAGCAATGCCCGCCGCCAAGCACCTGCAGCAGTATAGGTGCAACATTGGTACAATAATATCT
>Ga0307515_10001827_pt1 | contig 47452 bp, 37 predicted proteins | sample 17_EM_MG_FD_194513 | JGI IMG/M metagenome (GOLD analysis project Ga0307515, IMG submission 194513) | Populus trichocarpa ectomycorrhiza microbial communities from riparian zone in the Pacific Northwest, United States - 17_EM | ecosystem: Host-associated > Plants > Roots > Unclassified | place... | reverse complement strand
CAGTGATCTCATTGGACTGGAGCCGACTACTCAATCCAATGGATCCTAACTAGACTGCTGACCTATTTCGGTAACCGCTATTCCTATCTAGGTATGGTCCATTGGATTTGGACTGGAGCATTGGAGTGGATTTGACCTCAAATCCAGTCCAGTCCAGTCCAATGAGATCACTGGTTGTCTGGCACTGCGCGAACCGGACTATAATAGAATCGCCATCCACTAGTTGAGGTCCTAAGGTTGGCTTCCACGCCATGCCTCAGCCCAATCCTAGTGAGCCATTCAGAAGGATAGAATATGAAAGATGTTATTATCTCATACTTCTCCTTTGCAGCACCGGCACAATCCTTAACTTTTAGGGTAGAAGTCCTAAGCTAGACTTTGCCGAACAAAGTCCCCATTGCTGTTGTGCTATGGCAAATACGAGTGCGAGATATCCGATGCCTGGAGTGATAATGCTTATCATCTGATTCGCCCATTCTGCAGATTTGCCCGCCAGTAGAGGAAGAGCTATTGATGCTATACCTTGCAGTTGAGTCGGTGTATTGACCATAGTATGTTGATTTGACTTTGATGACGCGCTGCATCGCACTGTTCGAACATCATGACAGAGTTGCAGAGATAGTTGCTATTCGTGACGTATTAGTGTAGGCAAAATCTAACCAGTGAACGTTGGTGAAGTTGACGACATCAGACGGTTCCAGGGTATTTCCAGTCGCGTTATGCCTGTACGCTCTATATCTGTCCAACTAGAAACGTGAGAATGATGGTCTGAGGAAGGCAATACCAAGTAGACGCATCAGCGCAATAGCGATGGCATTGCGTATTCTTCTCGAGGCTAGCCAGCTCCCCCATGGCCAAGGTTTAACTGATGTTTCCGAATCCTCCGACGAGCGTAGTGGTGAGTATGTACGGCTTAAAAACATCTGGGTTGTCCATTGAGCGAGGATGGTACAACTTCAGGTTTGAAAGGCGACAGAAGGGCCTGGTTATGGAGGAGACAAAAGGTATGGGATATCATGTCCGGTTTGACAGTTGTCTGTTTCTAAGAGTTTCTATGGCGAACGCTTTAGTGATTGTCGACCTGACATTAGGCGCCTGCAAGGCGTCTCGGCCTTGGTAGGCGTTTCGTAAGTTCTAATAAGTGCGGCACAGTATGGACACTTGTCGGCCTAGCATCGATCACTACTATATCAAGCTTAGATCAGGGGTGCCCTTGACCCACCCACTTCGTGTATTTAATGAGGCTCCAGAGCCTCTCACAATAAACCAGAGTTCTTATTCTTGATCGTCCTGTTCGACAACACTGACGGTAATCCCCCATCTCCCCCAACCCGAAGCGCTCTTTCCGCAGGGAAGTCGGGTTTCAAATCCCCTCCTCCTTCAATTTCACTGTTGGACGATGTGGCACAGCAATCTGATGCGCGGAATCCTTTGCATGACCCTCCTACCTAATAGGGATTAACACATGACGCGTACAAATCGCCGCGTGCCTCTAACGTTTTTCCGATCCGTGTACAAACTAATGCAAGAAATCGCATGAGGATTCGAATAAACAGCTTTGTGGTTGGATGGTCGCCTGGGATCGAAATTTCGGCATAGATCCCTTCAGTTTTCCTAAATATATTGACAAGAAAATCACTTCTCATTTCTGCTGTTCCCATTTGAATTTTCGTGACACAAGTGGATGAAAATCGCAATTCCAGGACTGAAACAATACCCACGAGAGAAAATACTAAAGAATGCAAGCACTGATGTAATGTGTGAGAGAAGAATTTCGGAGATAGAGGGTGATTGAGATAGTAGGTAGGGTTTATAGAAGAGTTGTATGGGTTGGATGGTAAAGGCGTAACCTGCGAATGAAACGAGAGAAACTCGACTTTCTATGAATTGGATATTCCTTTCCCTATATTTCATATTCTTGCATATGCTCTTGAATTTCGAAGCTCTTTACTATGTGTTGTTCTTTATTAGAAAGCTCGAAAGGAACAATACAGTAATACGAAACAGATAAAGCCCGCACACCGCCCGCGTGCTGTTTGTAGATCTTCATACCAGCTTTCGATGAAGCCAACCCCTGGTTAGGAGCTGCCTGGGACGGAGACAAGGCTTCTCGCAGACGACACCTAGCTTCTACATCTCCATCAGTGGTTCCTGGTATCCCATAATATACCCTTTATTAGGCCTGCCTAGTTGTGCGAAGTTAGCTACATGTTTGCAGCGCTGTCTGAATGCTTGTTGTAGTGTTTGCTAGGAGCTGCTCGCCTGGTAGGTGGCCGTTTTGTAAGGCTCGGCTTGGCTTCCGAGGTTCCTCCGTGGAAGACCAACTCAATTGCAACTTCACTCCTCTCCAGGGCCGCACTCGCGCACCCGCTGTCCATACTTTTTATCTCGTGACGCCGCCACCCCATCCCATATTCATCAAAAAAACTCTCTCGCTTGATTTGACGATCCTCACGGTTCCTTCGATGCTTGGTTTCATCTCCTGGCGACAGCTGTACGAGGTTCTGAGGACGCCCGCAGTGGCTTCTCAACCACCGCGAGAGGGGCGTGCCAAGAACTGAAACCGAGACCAGCGGAATATGTTCGCGGCCAACAACCCATCCCATCGACCATCATCGCGACAAGGCAGCTATGGCGCGCATCGTCTCTCCGGTCAACCCTCCAATGCGATCCGACTCCGAACGCCAAATATGAGCGATAACGACGCCATATCTAACGGGTCGGGTAATAATTCCGGGGAGGGGGGGGATACAATGGGGGAGGAGGATCCTCGGGCTGCAGAGTTCAGAGAGCACTTCGAGCTCACCGAAGCGCGTCTGATGGCCGCCTTGGGAGATGGCAAGAAGATTGACAGTCGCGATGGAATGGATTTGGGCAATGATGCACCCCAAGAGACTGCCTCGGCGGTCGAGGAGCCGCGCCCTATAATCACCCCAAAGAAACCTGCTAGAACTATCGACGAGGATGATTACGGCGATGACGATGAAGGCGATGATGAAGATGAAGATCGCGCATCACCTCTATTCTCTAAGAGTGCTCCTAACCCGGGCTCCCTCACCACCCTCGATCCACCAAGCCTTAAGGTACCCCCATTGCTAACCAAGCAAGGCATTGAGCGGACAAGTACACCTACCTCAGAACAGATCAAGACATCGGATGATGTACGAAAGAAGCTTCAGCAGGACAAAAAGGCGGAGGAGGATGCTGCCAGGAGAAGCTTCCACACTCTATTCTACACTCTGGAGAATGACCGGGACGCCATGTTGGAGCAGCAGAAACTTGATGAGTTAGACCGACAGGTCGAGACGGAAATGTCTGGACAAGCAGCCAACACCACTAGCAGTGGTGCTGGAGCCCCCGCGCAGCAAGGCACGTTGAGCACTACCAACCTCGGAGCTTCCAGCCTAACCTTGAAGCACCTCATTGCTCGCATCGATGCCAAGAGAGATATGGTTCACGCTACCGATGCGCAGCTCCGCAGCCTTATAAGTGAAGTACGAAAGAACAGAAGTAAATGGGCAAACGAGGATCGCATCGGCCAAGAAGAGCTCTATGAGAGTATGGAGAAAGTTCTAATGGAACTTAAAGCTACAGAGCATGCGCACCCTTTCCTACAACGTGTTAACAAACGAGAAGCTCCCGACTACTACGTTATCATTAAACACCCTATGGATATTGGAACGATGATGAAGAAACTCAAGCAATTACAATACAAGTCGAAGAAGGAATTCGTCGACGACCTGATGCTCATATGGTCGAATTGCCTCAAATACAACGCTGATCCAGCACACTATCTTCGGAAAAAGGCCCTCTATATGAGGAAGGAAACCGAGAAGCTGGTGCCTCTGATACCTGACATCGTGGTCCGAGACCGCGCAGAGGTGGAAGCGGAGGAGAGGAGGATACGGAACGGGGATGTGGACATTGATGGTGCAGAGGACAGCGAAGATGGTATGTGGTGAAGTAAATAGCTTACAGATCATGACGCTGACCGGCATTGCACTAGAAGAACCTATCATGGCTTCGCGTGGTCGGAAAGCACCAAGCAAAGGGGGCAAAGGCGCAAATCCCGCTCGGAAAGCTCCACCAGCAGGTCTGGAGGGTACACCTGGGCCTGAAAGCAAACCACCAATGCCATCATTAAATAATGTGGTGTCCAATCTCAAAAACGAATTCTTACGGACTGACACAGATTTGTCGATGGAGGGTAGTTTGAACGGCTTCTCAACCCCGCCACCTGGAACTCTCACCCCTATCGGACCAAATGGTATCTTTCGTAGTGGCGCTCCAGGTAGCCAGGCCGATGTGTCAGAGGCTGATGGTACTGGAAATTCTGTCAGCGGTCTTACTTTAGAGACTGAAGATGCAGATCTTGATGACCTGGAGTACAAGACCTGGAAGCAGATCACAAAAAAAGACAGAGCCATAATCGCCGCTGAAAGGAATAGACTGTTTCGTGGTGACCATCTCAACGTCGAAGAACCCGCAATATTAAGGAGCAAAGCTGGCATGAGACGATGGTTACGTCACCGCAAACAAGCGCTCGAAGAAGATACTACTGAAGGTATCTCTGTTCCAGATGGTAAAGATGGTGTTCAAGGTACCTCTGGTGAAACTTTAGCAGAGGGAATAGAGGGCGAGGATGAACGTCAAGTCCCCGACTACTATGATTTAGTATCTGCTATCCCTGACCTTGTTGACCGCTTAAAATGGGTTGAAGATTCTGAAGGCCAAGTTATCGACCAGGCTGAAGAATTCATGCGAATGGTGCCAAAGGGATATTTCACTTCCCCAGAGAGTACCCTGACCAAGAAAATGGAGGCCAACATGCGACAGATGCAAGACACGCGGAAGATCTGTGCTAAGATTGGCATCGTCAAGCAGATGCAGCTCCAATCACAGGTAAAGTCTGGTTAAACAGTCTAATGACGATATTGCTAACCGTTTTACAGATGTACCAGAACCAGTTTCAAAAGTATGATCCTCAACCTTTTGTTGAGGCCGATATCGAACCTCTGGTCGTCTCAGATGATGGCCCTATCATGTCTCCGTACGTCTGTCGCGCCGCGCTTCAGCGGAGCGTTGGCAAAATTTTCTATCACGCCGGATTCGAAGAGTTTCAGCCGTCTGCTCTCGATGCCGTTACAGATATTGCTAGCAACTTCTTTACACAACTAGTCCGTACCCTTGGTGTGTATCGCGAGGCGCCTAAAATGAAGGTAGAGGATGCCTCAGGGAACGCGATTGGCGCCCAGGCGGCTTTGAAACCACGGTTCACTCGCGAGGAAACTATACTCCACTGCTTGCACGAGAATGGTGTTGATCTCGAGACACTTGAGGGCTATGTGAAAGAGGATGTTGAGAGACTAGGCTCCAAATTGGCCGCTATGCATGATCGCATGAAGTCGCATCTTGCTGAACTATTGGTAAGCAATCTACAACCGACCCCCTATAAATACAAGTCACTGATTTAGGCTTGTAGCGTCCCGCTCTTGATAGTAGTGCTGGTGTAGATGGCGCAGGTGCCTTTAATGACGGGAGCGAACAATTCGTTGGAGGAGACTTTGCAGAAGATATCGACGAGGACTTCTTTGGCTTTAAGGAACTTGGCCTTGATAAAGAATTTGGTCTTGCATCGCTTAGCGTTCCACTTCATCTCTTACAAAATAGGATGCACAACGCCTTCCAGGCCCAGAACACGAGGTTTGTCTTCGATCCCATATCCCTACCCATTTTTTGTGGGAAACTGAAACTAAGATTCCGTACAGCAACACGTCAACTACCGGTGTCCTCCTGGAACAACCCCCTCCATTTGAGCCTGTCACTATCCGCAACGTCACATCCCAGATTGGCCTTGTGCAGGAATGGTTTCTCGCCAAACTACGTGAGAACAATGACGAGCCCCTCCTCGAAGACGAAGACCTACCTATCAAACAACGCTTCCCAAAGCCACGTCTTCCTCCGACAGGCAAGATCTCCAGCCCCCGAAAGCGCCCGCTCAGAGAGCAGCAGCAAATGGCGCGCAAAAAGCGGAAGCTGGACGAGGGTAAAGATGACAACGCTGCGAATGCAAATGGCCCTGGGGCAGTTAACGGGAACGGGCTGCTCAAGGGGCTGGGTAAGCCGGTGGGTAAACTAAAACTTGAGATGCCTGGTCATCAGAAAGAGAATCAGGCTACGGCAGAGCCTGAAAAAGATGATGGAAGTGCAGTGGGTATGATTAGTCCAGAAAGTATTGGCGCGGCCTAGGATCATCATGTCCTCTGGCTTGCGTTTCGAAAGATACCTCAGTTGGATTCGGTTGAGACGGTGAAATGGTTTCTCTCGGCTTAAGGTTCGCTTATCTAATGCATGAACACAAAGGTGTAGTTCGAGTGGACACCGATCTCGATACTATTGGATCTTGTAGCCTACGGTGATGGGATTGTTATTTCTTTTATGTGTAATTTTACTCCTTTAGGAGCCGGGATGAGCATTGTTCGCTTCTGGTGTTCACGCGGCTTCGTATCTTTTTTTTTTCTCTTCCATGGCTGGTGCCCACATTTCACTCTCGTCATTTCTCTTTATTGTTTTGTCCATTTCTCATATTCACGAGAGTCGAATGAACGGGACGGCACGGTTGAGCAGGATGCGGTATGGACCAGTTATTTTCTACCGTGGGTAGGTGCGGGAGCCGGTTGGCTTGCAGATCTGGCGCAGGCGTTTTTGTCCTCAATGGGTTCTGGTTGGGGATGCGAACGGGCGGATTGGGTGGCGGGCGGTTGTATACCCAATGCCTTGGACTTCATTATTTGTTTCATTTTAAATCCCACCAGAGTTCTAGAGCGGGGCCGAGCAAGGGGCTAGTGAGGGCGTTTCTTTGTATATACGGACGCCGTGTGGAATGTCCCGGGGGTAGTGCGCTCTAGAGTAATACTAGAAAATCCGATTCGTTGATTAAGTGGTTCATAAGCTAGATATAGTGATGGCTGACTTTGATGTAGCTCAGAATTTCTCTAGCTTGGGCTACTAAATTGCTTGTTACGCAGCCAATAATGTCATGAAAAAGAGAGATGGAGCTGGACTGAGTTTTTATAGAGTGAGCACCTTAATCAAGTAGCATGCAGTGAGTCAAAGCTCTTCAACGAATTGTTTTTATGTTCTTAATCTAGTAGTTGGGTATTCCTCAATGCTTCATGCTAATTCCTCTCTATATTCTAACAGTATCAAAATTTCTCTTTGCAATAGTTGCCCTCATGAGTGTCATACCTAGAAAAAACAGAAGAAACGATAGCTACCAAGATTGCTCAACCGACCTATACGTACAGGATGAAAATACCAAAGCATCTCTTCTCCTACACTTTCCTGCTTTTATCCTGTCTCTGCTAAATTGTTATATATGTCTCCTCCATCTGCCACCTTGTCGTTTGACTATTATGCATAAAAAGCTGGCGAAGTTTCTTTGAGATAATATAGAGTGACCGTTGACACAAATTCATTTTTCACGTCGACATTTGGACGCTTTACTCCTTTCCTCCACAAGCGATACGTGAGTGAATTAAAACTACCAGAACGAACTCTCACTAGTTTGAGCTATGAAGGCCCAAAGTACAAACCCTTTTTCTTCTTTTTGTTAGAGCTTGTTTACACCATCAACCCAAGATTCGAAGCTATAGAAACCTACAAGTTGGTCTACCCCTAGATTCACGGTTCTTCGACTCGCGAGTCACTACCCGAACTAGATGGCTGCTCGCCGTCCAATCGGCGTTTCCCAAATCCAGTATATTCTCGATCTCTTCCACTTCTCCGCCGAAGCTGATCTCTCATCCCGCCTTCTCACCCACGATGCCTTCCTCGCCCCTTGGGCAGTCTACCGCGACAGCTTCCTCTGGGGCCCGCGCTACAAGCCACGGTGTCGCGGTCCGGAAACCTGAGATCTCATCCCGCTAGTAACGCATGCGATGGAGCATGGCGTGCTGCGCGAGGACTGCAGGGATACGGGGGCCAGTCTCGATATCTAATACCACCGGGTGCTGTTCTTTGCAACGCTGATGCGGAATCTGGAAGCACCGGGGGAGATTTTCCATGGCGCGGGTGAAGTATTTCGTTCAGGCATGATTTGCGCGCTCATCCAGCTTGCAGGGTTGTTAAGGGCGTATTATAAGTCTGGCATAGGGAGGCTAGGTCAGCTTGTCGAGCGCGCGAGTCCATCGAGGGCATCATTTGTTGCCCTCGTAGAGTCTAGAGGGAACTGCTTGATTGTCAGATGATTGCTTGTGAGGCCTGGCAACATATTGTGTGCATGGGGTTTGAAGAGAGCCCTGAATGGGATTCAAGACCCTACTTGTGCCAGCAGTGTAGCTCTAAGTCTTACGAGAATAGCGGAGGGGGAGCTTGATCCACACCAGGCAGTTGAAGACAGAACACCCGACCACGTGAAGATCGAAATTCTCCGTGATAATGAAGGGGTGAAGCTACATTTACAACAACTAACTTGGACTCCTTCCCTCTTGCAATCAACCTACCTGGCAGCCGGATCTACCCTCAGCTCAGCTCTATCCGTATCCAACTCGACTTTAGCTCCCACCAGCGGTAAACGACTTCTAAAAGGTAGAAGCACGGGCTTGAAAGGGTACATTGGTGCTCTTCGGGAACAAAAGGCCCTAATTAGCATACATCAAGGAAATATTGCGGAAGGAGATATCCCTGCTCGACAACATGAACTTCTGGATGCAGCTCGATGGGAGTACGAACAAGGTTGTGTTCGGAGGGCCCACATGGAGTACGAAGACAGCAAAAGAGTTTCCGGGAAGTGGAAATTTGGAGGAGATTACGTGGGGGAGATAATCTGAAGACAAAACTTCTTTTCGAAGTTAATTTCGAGGAGTGGGAATGTAAGAGACTGCAACTAACCGCATTTGGCGGCGTTCTGGGGTGTATGCTTGATACGAAAGACTTCATTGTAGCGTTAGCTGTCAAGTGATCTGGGTTTGGATCTTGGTCGTGAAAAAGAAGATGGCTGCTGCTCTCTGCGATGTTTGCATTTCCTAAGCATCTTAGGAAAAGACCTTTTTGTCCACTTTGAAGATAAGGTATTGGTTGTAGGCGCTGTGTGGCTAGACTCTTAGGGTTTCTCAGCCTACCACACCGCCAGGCCAAAAACGTAGGTCAATGTTCGTAACAGAAGTGGTGATTCGAAATATACTCGGCATGAGTATAAATTCAGCCGACTGTCTTTGCGCAGGTGTCTGAGTATCTTAATAACTTAGTCTTTATAATAGTTTTGGTAGCTGGCAGAAGGAATTGGAGAAGGACTAATAGGACAAAAATACCTACATATGTCGTTTTATGCATTTTAGGTACGGGATGGAGTATTACGAAGAGGTTGGCGTTCCCACAAGCTTTCCTTGCAAAAGCTTAGGTCACGCCACTTTCGCGGCGATCTCTTGAACCTCCCATGTATCCACGCTAATTCCATCTTTTGCTGTGATGACATGCAAAGATCTGTATGGAGATCACTTCATTGCCGTATCAACTTGTTGCAGGATGCTGCATAACCCAAACATGACCCTCATTCAATTTACGCTTTGTCAAGACATCCCAGATGCGTTCTGACCATGCAGAATTCCAAAGAGATCAGCATGACACCGTCAATCTTTCCCTACACTACAGGTAATAGCAATTGGAAAACGCAGGCGACCTCGTGATGGAAATGACGAAGCTAAAGCAAAATTACGTATTGCGTAGCTTGACAAGGCAATACGCGAAGCTGTCTTAAATACTTCAAATATCTTACACCGTCTAGCTTGCACTTCGTTTCCCCCTGCAGCTGTGGTTACATTCCTCGAATGGCGTTATGGTTTTCCTATTTCTCGTCTTTTAATCCCTACTTAGTATTCTTTTAAGCTTAAAAAAACTGGAACTAGAGAGGGTGTAACACGATAAAACACAATACGAGCAGAGTTTGGTTCCACCACTTTAGTACAAGTCTGGCCCATGCCCCGAACTTTGTCCAGCCGAATTTTCTTCTCTTATTCTTTGCATGGCAATGCGCGATACAATGCGCACCAATTCGCCGGTTCAGCGTGGCATGACACCTGCAGCACCTACCGCAGAAAATCCTGGCTGTAAGCCGTCATACGAAAGCACAGCGGGCAGCGGGAATTTCGGAGACACAGAAGATGGACGTGGAAGAGCATGACCTGCCTGACTCTATGCGGGGAAGGGGAGGTAAATGGAGAGATAAGAGAGGTGACCCATTCGGAGATAAAGAAGGGGTGGAGGTTAAATACAGAACCATGAGGTGGTGGTAAGAACTCCGACTTTGCACAATGTGTGGCCGTGCGTTTGGTTTTGGTCGAAAAGTGTGCTTGAGCTGAACATATGATATAGACAAGCTAGCATGAGCAAGGCCCTCTGATCAGCCTTGAAGACTCATATCCTGAACTCGAGACAGTCATGATCGCGGAGACCATTTCTCTAGATATACTTTCTTTACCCTCTGTACTAGCAGTTGTAGGAATGATCCCTGGAATCATAACGATTGCTGGATTGGGTATTCTTGCAACATATACTGGCTATGTGTGTGTGTATCCTTTTCATTAGTTCTTTGGGGTGACGCTGACAAAGGTTGGGCTCGGCTAGTTCAAGATGGCATATCTGCATGTAAGCATATCGCTCCTTCGGTATCTCAAATGCCTGAACTAAATTCGCATAGATCCACAACATGGTTGATGCAGGAGAAATCCTCCTAGGCGTGTGGGGTCGTGGGGTATTTGGAGCCGCGCAGACAATCTTTCTCATTTTCAGCGTGGGTAGTCACATATTGACTTTTACTATTGCATTCAATGTCATGACGGGCCACGCCACCTGTGAGCACTCGAATTCCAAATCTAAAACCGTTTATAGATCTTAAATCTAACTTCTATAGGCACAATTGCTTGGGGAGGTGATTGGCATGATCGTTTTGTGGATATTTACACTGCCGCGGACACTGAAGAAAGTTTCCTACTTATCAGTTGCATGTAGGTTGACATCTTTACCGAGAGCTGTGACAGATGGATGGCTCTGAATTGCGATCAGCTTTCATATCTATTGGTGCAGCAGTATTGATGATTGGAGTCGGAGTTTCGTGAGTCCTCACAGTTCATAGCTCTCCATATTTTCCCAAAACTTCGACTGACTTAATCGTAGCTGCTCCTGGTCTCCACCTCAATGCAACCGTCCACACGAGCCTTGCCAAAGCCTTCATCAGTGTCTCGAACATTACCTTCACCTACGCAGGCCACGTCGCATTTTTCTCATTCATCAGCGAGTTCAAAAATCTGAAGGATTTCCATAAAGTCCTTTTCCTCCTATAAACAGTAGACACGTCAATCTACGTGATCGTGGCCGTGGTAGTATACAGATACACTGATGCGAAAGTTGCCAGCCCAGTGCTTGGAGGTACAGAGCACATTCTCATAAAAGTTGCTTACGGGATTGCACCGCTGACTGTAAACTCTTCCTACTCATTTCTGGCTATAACCTAATATTTTCAGTCTAGATTATCATCACTGGCGTCATATACGGTCATGTAGCCTCTAAATACGTATACGTAAGGATTTTCCGCGGCACCAAACACATGTCGACACGCACCTGGCTTGCCGTTGGAACTTGGGCTGCTATCACTCTTACTTTCTGGGTCATCGCTTTCATCATCGCCGAGTCGATCCCGAATTCCAATACTTGCTCGCCCTTATTTCCTCGCTTTTTGCGTCTTGGTTTACGTACGGGCTCAGCGGCATATTCTGATTGTTTATGAATTGGGGAGGTTATACGCGTAATTGGAAGAAGATGGCGTTGAATATCGCGACTGTGGGGATTGGTGCTGCAGTTCGCGGCATTGGATTATATGTGTCTGGGAAAGCGATTCATGATGAGAGTGGGAATGCGGTTGGACCTGCGTGGATAATTCCAGTTGTTAGTGAGTGGGAGTGTGTTAATTTTATATGGGAAAATTTGAGGCGGTTAGTGTTAGTCGTCTCGAAAATGTTAGAAATCGGGAGAGAGGTGAAAGTGATGCTCTAATCTTGCCGAAATTTCGGAAGACTGCCTTCATAGAACTGAATGACGAGGGATGTTGAAAACCCGGATAGATCAATGAGAGTAGAGCTGCGACTACAATATTGAGGAAGTGAAGTGCGTAAGTTCGGCAGAGTTGTTACCGTATCCATATGAAAGATAGGGAAAGCCCCGTACATGCAAATCCATAAAGTCATATTCTTATGCTCATCAAGTCATGCTGAAAGAAACGCCGAACTCTCCAAGATAATGTGAAACCACCATGCAGTGAGAGGAAGAAATCCGAAATGTAATGCTCTGGATGCAAGTGGCGAACCAAATCGTCTCTCGCTTTCGAGAACAAAATGACTATGTGTAATCAAGACTGCCGCCCGAGAAATCAACAGATAAAATTAAATGCAGGGGATATATGCGGCTTAGAAAAAGTCCCACGGATCTGCGTGCAAAGTTGTCAATCCTGGTAAGAAGTCATGAATAACAGTACAGAAAGCATCATGGTTAGCAGGTTGCTCGCCTTGCTGGTCCGTAAGTAGAGTAAGTCGAACTTTGCGTACTAGGTTTTTCGCATCTGGGCTTAGTCGTCTGATGAAAGCTAGAACGGGACGATAATTCAAACCGATGAAGTGGAAGAGATTCTCTGAATATAGCAGGGATAAAGATTCGTGATAGATCGTGCGATTGGTCCGGAGAATTGCTAGAGATGTTTTATCCGGAGGGCCTTTTGGTTGTCGGTTACATTTCGAGATGATGACTGTGGAGTCGCAATCTGTATAAGAGTAGAGTAGGAACTTTTTGGTGGGACTCGGAATAAGGTAGCGGAAAATTTCACGGCGAATCTCCGAGGGTACACGTAGTAGAGGGGGAGAGTCGTTAACAGCAGGTATAATCTCAGGTATTGATGGTTCTGGGCTGCTTGTCTCGTTTGCTTGGTCTTGGCCTTGGTCTTGGCCCTGGGCTTTCTTATTGACCTTGGACGCTGGACTTTTGTAAATTGTAAAATGCTGCAAATATAGATTTAATCATCGGGGGTTTTCTCCGAATGAACTGAGTGAGTCTCACTTTTCTTGAAGAAGCCATTACAGGCGTGGCGATCTTCGGACTGATTCAAACACTCCAGTACGAACAAAAACTCTGGTTAGAAAATCCAAAGTAAATTAAGCCTTTGTTTGGTGGCTGAATTTGAGGTCACGAGCGCTGGTGACCATAGATAGGAGGATGGTGAAGCTCCAATGAGAGAAGAAAACTGGTAGATAGGTATTGATACAGGGGAGATCTTTGCAAAGAATCGAGTCCGTGAGATACGCAAGGGACTCTCGGGACAGTGGAATGTCACTTCAACTTCTCTCCACTGAGAGTGAGCAAGAGACAGCCTGAAGGTTGGCGCTGTCTTGGCATCGGAACGGGGAAGGATTGACCCGCAGGCCGCCGACGAGAAGATGAATTTTGAGACGCGTTTGGGCCACTGTAGTCTGCAGCTAGCAACCCCTCCTCCCCACCCCTTTTACCTCAGAAATTCATATTTTTGGGAGTTATCTAACATTAGACTTTAAACTTCCTGCTACTGTCTAATACAAGAACCTCTTAACGATGTCGTTCGGAGGCCAGACACCTACGATTATCGTGTTGAAAGAAGGTGGGGGATTTATAGCTTTCCAACTTGCTGTCCTATCTTTACAACGGCATTGTATAACTGACAGCACAAAGGCACCGACCAGACACAAGGAAGAGGTCAAATAATATCAAACATCAATGCTTGTCTTGCCGTTCAGTCAACAATTAAGAGCACCTTGGGACCATATGGTGGGGATGTGCTTTTGGTAGACGAGAATGGAAAGCAAACAATTACGAATGATGGAGCGACAGTCATGAGGGTATGCTAAGGCATCTTGGAACCCTGCGCGGCAAATTCTGACTTAACGTAGCTTCTGGACATTGTACATCCCGCAGCACGAATTCTCACAGACATCGCTCGCTCACAAGATGCGGAAGTTGGAGACGGCACAACATCAGTTGTTGTGTTAGCAGGAGAAATATTGAAGGAGATCAAGGAACATGTTGAGCAGGGCGTTAGCAGCCAGACAATCATCAAGGGCTTAAGAAGAGCCTCGCAAATGGCAGTGAACAAAATTATGGAGATTGCCGTGGACACGGCCGAGACCAACCAGAGGGAGACCCTAAGGAAGCTCGCTGCGACGGCCATGAGCAGCAAGCTGATACATAGGAATTCGGATTTCTTCACGAAAAGTGAGTATTCTAACAAATAGTGAGCACTGGAGGCTAATAAGATTTTCTCATTTAGTGGTAGTGGATGCTGTTCTATCACTTGATCAAGATGACTTGAACGAGAAACTCATCGGAATAAAGAAAATTACCGGTGGCGCTCTTCAGGACTCCCTCTTCGTCAACGGCGTCGCATTCAAGAAGACCTTTTCCTATGCAGGCTTCGAGCAACAACCGAAGTCATTCAAGAATCCTAAGATTGTGTGCTTGAATGTAGAGTTGGAGTTGAAGAGCGAGAAGGATAATGCTGAAGTCAGGGTAGAACAAGTCTCAGAATACCAGGCCATTGTTGATGCGGAGTGGCAGATCATCTTCAACAAGATGGAGGCTCTGCACAAGACTGGAGCAAAGGTTGTCCTCAGCAAACTGCCTATTGGCGATTTAGCAACACAATACTTCGCCGACCGCGATATTTTCTGCGCCGGACGAGTTTCATCAGATGATCTTGAGCGCGTAGTACAGGCTACTGGAGCCAGCATTCAGTCTACCTGCTCGGATATCCAACCTCAACACCTTGGCACCTGCGAAACCTTCGAGGAACGTCAGATTGGTGGAGAACGCTTTAACTTTTTCGAAGGTTGCTCGGCGGCCAAGACTTGCACGCTCGTCCTGCGTGGTGGTGCTGAACAGTTCATCGCTGAGGTGGAGCGAAGTCTGCACGATGCAATCATGATCGTGAAACGTGCGATTAAGAACAAGAACATCGTCGCTGGTGGTGGCGCGTGCGAGATGGAAGTTTCTGCCTACCTACATGCCTTTGCCGACAGGAATGTTCCCCACAAACAGCAGGCCATTATCAAAGCATTCGCTAAAGCTTTAGAAGTGATACCTAGGCAGTTATGCGACAATGCAGGCTTCGATGCGACGGATATTCTCAATCGACTACGCGTTGAACATCGTAAAGGCAATATCTGGGCTGGTGTCGACTTCATCAATGAAGGCATCGCAAATAACATGGAGAGGTTTGTATGGGAACCAAGTTTGGTGAAGGTAAATGCGATTCAGGCGGCAACGGAAGCAGCATGCCTGATTCTGAGTGTGGACGAAACGATACGTTCGTACATCCTAAGACCTATTTTTCTTTCTTCTCAATATGCTAATACACCGTCTAGAGAACCAAGAGTCACAGCAGCCCCAAGCACCGCAAAGAGGCTTGCCCCCAGGAGCTGCGCAGAGGGCGCTGCGCGGACGTGGAAGAGGCATGCCGAGGCGGTAGAACGCGAAGTCGAGGATAAACCAGGGCTTGGCGTCGCAAAAAGGTGTGTATACCAACAATGTAGCTCCAGCAATACTTTGTGCACTGGGAATAGAGATGTCTGCAACGATCCTTCGTCCTGTACTTGAGAGTGTTGATATGCATAGCAGGAGCATGGAAATTCCTTGGCTTCAAAGTCGTAAGGCAAGAGCGATCGTTAGGCTTATTGAATCCGCAGTGGATTTTTATTGTGATTAAATACAAACCCAAGGGCTGCCGAAATCGGACTCTGCACCCGTACGAGGTGACTTGGCCCACGAACCTGCTGGTCTTCGGATTCAGCAGAGCCAACGCAGAGACGTCGCACAGCGTGCGGATGGGAATCAATGGTTGTTGAGACGTCATGGGCAGTGAAAAGTTTCCATAAGAGATGGTGAGATCTCTAAAACTACCACTGATGGTACCCCTTCACAGTAAACAACTATATCCCGAGCCTTCCTGTATAATCCTCATGGATACGAGTCGGATTCAACGTCCCCTGACCCCCTAATCGAAGACATCGACGATCCCTTACGATTGACGAACGAACGAACGAGCAAGCACACCCCTTCCTAACCATTAGGGCGATACGAGTCCGTGGAGAATGATAAGTCACTCGCCATTAATCACACTATACTGCCTGGCAGCCTGGATAACGACCACACGGTTTTCGTCTCCTCTCTACGGACTGGCCCCCCTAGAGAGGGCCTGGAAACTAAGGCCTAGGCGGAAAAGATACCCAGAGCATACACATCCCGCTCGCCTTTTAATATTACGGTGCCGGCTACGAATAAATCCCCCTTACACCTTCGATGAGCTCTAGGGGAGGTTATAGCAAACAATAGTCTACAAGAGACGGCTATAAGGGGGGACGGTCAAGACAGAAAACTACTAGCACATGGCAATCAATCAACCAACAGCAAGGCCTAGCTAGGACATAGTAAACCCTAGCTATAGATAAACTAGAAGAAGGATACAGTGGTACCAATAGAGATCTAAGATCTAGTGGAAGTCTAAACGTAGCTGCTAAGCAGCCCTAGGGGCTGCTAGCTGCGTGCGGAGGTGGTTAAACCGGGGTTTTTCACCCTACTAAGGTAGCCTATAAGGTATTCCCCCCAATAAGCCAGGGGTTTTTCCTGTATAACACTAATTTTCCTCTGTGTACGAAGTAGTCTGCGTAGGTCCAAGTAGGATCCGTATCAAACGTTAATCAAAGAACATACTACTACTAAATACAAACCCAAACCCACTGCCACACAGCTCAGAAGAATCTACCAAGGAGTACTGCAAACGTCCAGTGTAGACGTCCAACGTTGCGCGAGGCGTGCTGCTGGTATCAACATGCAATTGGTATACCATTCCTCCACCAGCCCGTATCCACCGGCGCGTCGATAACAGTCTCGCTGCTTGATCTCTATCTGGATGTAGGCTCACAAGATAAAGGAAGCAGATATACAACGGATTTCCTGCCGGCAAACCGTCAACCCATCCTGGAACCTCTTATGCCTATGATGCAATTCGTATCAGTATCCCTAAAACCTCAGCAATATCACTAGCAACTCCGATCCGTTATCCCTACACCTGCTGGCCTCTGGGATATACCTAATAACGAATTGATATGATCAATAGTTGGCATATGCATTCAGTAAAACACAGGAGAAGCGGCGATCTCATCGTAAAATAAACCGTCTTCTTCAATTGGTGCTAAGCGCTGCAATCGATCACACTTTGGTTGATTAGGATCGAAACGGAGGTGCTGTAGTTTTGGATAGTGCGGCTGATCTGTCAACTTAGATATTTTCGAACTGGTAATGGTCTTAGTAAAGGCGATAGCGATTTGGTGACCACGATCGGATGGGCGTGGACGGGGACGACGCTGGCTGCTGGTGTACGAAAAGCGTCGAAATTCTGAATACGGCAACAATGGTATGCCGTGCTTTCGTCATACGGGTAATTATACTGGCTGGTACCTGATGCATTATTTTAGGTTCAGTGGCGGAAGTATATAAAGGTCTAGAGAGGACTTGCACATATATAACAAAGCATATAGAAAGGGCAGAGAGCTATTTGACGGATATGTTCTCACCGAATAGGCCTTGAATGGGTGTTATATTTTCCAAGCTAGATTAGGGCTAAGCTGGCATGTTAGATTTAGGAATACTTTCTCTAAAATGCACTGTATAAAGTAACTTCACCATTATTATGATGCTATATGTGTATCTGTATTCCAGCTGATTCTTCTATCACTCCGTGTCTAAAATGGCTATCTAATTGCTCACATAGAATCACCGATATCTACGGTCCTCTGCCCTTCGAGAACCTTTATACTCTTCTATTTACTAGCGGGCGGGTATCGTTACAATCCCATACCATAACTTTTAACCCTGCTCCAGTAAAATGCTCTGTCGTTCTTCAAGCCAAACTCCGCCCAATCATCGGCGAGCCGGTTATAGCTCCAATATCCCTTCCATGCCAGCTTATTGTTCCGAGCTCCCTTGCCTGCGCTAGCAAGTGACAAAACCATCTTATATAAGTACTTAGGCGTCGCACCCGCCGTTTCGACGTGTAGTGTGCCTTCCACTTCAGCCTTCGACACGGCTGCATCACCATCTTGGGCGTTGCGGTCCGAAGCCGAAGCTCCGGATACGCCGGGTAAATTTGTAGCCGGCATGCTAGGCCCTGAGAGCCGCCATCGGCCAGGCAGGGCATCTTTCATGACGGCACTAGGCAGCCCGCCGCTATGGTTGGTGTGCAGGTGTTCTGGGCGGAGGTACGGGATCACGTCGGCCGGCTCGGCAATTGACAGAAGCGAAATGCAGGTACCGTTACGCATGAAACGCAAGTAACGGTAGTATGTCACTATATGGACGGGCGAGTTCCACGATATGGAGGTTGGGGAAGAAGCACCTGGTCGCGTGTAATTCACGGTGGATATGTAACAGCCATTGAAGCGGATGCGAGGTCTCTGGCGGAAGAGGGCACGGTATGTTGGGTAAACTGAGGGCACAAGGGAGGTTGTAACGGATGAAGGTATGCGAGGAAGAGCTTCGTCATCTGAAGAGGACGATGAAAGTAGCATGCCGCCGTTTCCGTCATCGCCAAGCGGTTTTCCATCGAATGTGCATGCCCATTGATAAAGCATTGCCCCGAACCCGAATTCGGAGCCCAGTGCAATTCGCTTCCAGACACGCTCTTCGGTAACGACGAGATAGGCGAGACGCTTACACACCTGCGCCAGGCGGGCAAAAGAAGCGATGTCTTGAACTGCGGCTTGGAGAATAATTTCAACAAGAATTTCTTCTGGAAGCCCGGCGATAGGACAAGCTGGAGGCGGGGAGAGAGCGGCTGGAGGAGCTTCGGCCTGGATTGAGAGCGACGAGAAGTCTTCGATCAGGGACGAGAGCGAAGCAGAGAGACCATACAATGAGTGGTGGGCGGTGTTAGGGACTGTAACCGGAGCACTCGACGGATTTACATCTTGTGGTTTCGTTTTGGGTGGCGGATAGGAGGACGCCGGGAAGTGCTTATTTTGGTAGGTTTCGTGGACACGGGAGTCAAGCTACGCAACTTGTTTAGTGTTTAGATGCACTAGAAATTTCACATATGCTGGATATACCTTAAATGCCTTCTGGTATAGGTTCACGCTGTCTCCTAAACTGCCTTGAGATTCTTTCTCTACAGCTTGTTCATAATGTTCTAATGCAGATCGCGGTTCCTTGTTTGGCTGGGCGGATGAGGAACCTGGGTCTCCAAGCTTCCTTCCCGACTCTTTCCCTCCGACATCATGGCATGTCGGATGCTCTACTTCATCCAATTCCTCTATTCTTTCCTGTGGCTTATCAGTGGGTATCTTAGGTAGTGTGCTCTTGGGAGCTTGCGGTCTAGTCGAAGATGCCCCCGCGGCTTTCCGAGGCGCTGTTGAGCTTGTAACTTTGAATTTTGAGCGTGCTGAGACCTCTTCCCGCCATTGCTCGCGGAAGCTCTCAAGTTCGGCCTCGGCCTCGTTCATAGTGGTATCTAAGTCCAGCTTCGGAAGGCTGGGTAGAGTGGGGGCTGAACTAAATTATATTTTGAGGGAAAGTAAGATGGACTATGTACATGGAAGTGATGATGAATTAAAAGAAGATCTGAAGCCCGCAGATGTACATATTACTCAGATGTGCATTGGTAAATGGAGTCACAGCACGCCACTTCGATGCGCCTGGCATGCGGCTTCCCGGCAGACATAGCGAAAAAAAAGGCCGGGCACGCTAAAATCTCCAAACGACATCACCGTTCCCTCATCGTATCTGCTCAATCCCCGACGCCGAGCGCAACAGTCATCAGTTTACTCTATGAACATGTTAACACCGCCTATCTCTAGAATTTGTGCGACTCAGACACCCCGTAGGGACACGAGGTAGTGATACCATTGGATATCTAACAAGACACCTCCGTCATGGCGACCGACGATGCCGAGGGTACGGGAGACCTCAGCATCTCTCTCGTCCAGAAGATGCTGTCGGCTGTCACCGGCAGTGTCTTGACATCTCTACTAGGTATGCGATGTTGCGCCTCATTTTTTAATTATTTAAGCTCCAGATGAACATGCAGGACATCTATCCGAGTTCGTTGTCCTAGCAATATTTTTTTGGGCAATCATTTTCCGAGGAAGCAAGAGTGGAAAGAACGTCATGCAGCTCCTTATCAAGTCTATGTAGGGCATCAGCTAATTCTCAACTCTCTAGTCACTCCTCTTGATGTTGTTCGTGTTCGGCTACAGTCTCAACAACCTACCGCTTCAGCTTCTCACACTCGCCCTTACGCCGCCACCCTTCCCATCGCCCAGTTTAGAGATCTACCTCCTAACCTTGGCATCTCCGCATGCTGTCGCGAAGTGTTTTGGATAAATAACAATGCTCCTTATTGTGTCGCCGGCCCCACAATCGCGCCTATTACTCCGCCTAGCGCTGCATGCGCTGTGGAGGAGATAGAGCGACGGAGCTTCAATAGTACCCTAGACGGTCTACGGAAGATTGCAAGACACGAAGGTCCTAGAACACTATGGCGTGGTCTCTCCCCCACGCTAGTAATGGCAGTGCCCGCGAATGTCATCTATTTTGCGGGTTACGACTGGCTCCGCACATCTTCCAAATCTCCCTTTAAAGGCACTGTTCCAGACGCATATACTCCACTTGTAGCTGGTGCAGCAGCCCGTGTTCTAGCAGCAATAGCTGTCAGCCCAATCGAGATGTTTCGAACGAGAATGCAAGCAGCCCATCACGCGAGCACTCCCGCAGGCCACTTCCACAAGACTCTTGATGGGCTTCGTGAGATGGTAGCCGCTCAAGGAATTCACAGTCTGTGGCGAGGGCTAACTCTTACTCTGTGGCGCGATGTGCCGTTTTCTGCAATATATTGGTGGGGTTACGAAACTGGACGGAATGCATTGACAGACATGCGGGGAAGGGCCGAAGCGAGAAAGTATGGGCGTGAATTTTTTCTTGGTGTTGGCGCAGACAAAGTAAGACGGAGAAGTCGTTCCCGCAGCCACGAGAATCACACCGCAACTCTTGTGGATAGCTTTATTGCAGGCGCCACTTCAGGAGCTGTGGCTGCATTAGTGACAACTCCGTTCGATGTCGGCAAGACTAGGCAGCAGGTCATACACCACATGGGAGACAGTCAGGGTATTGGATCAAATGCCGCAAACATTATACGACCAGAAGACAAGTCAATGCCACGCTTCTTGTGGCACATATTTAAAGAACAAGGAATGCCCGGTCTATTCAAAGGATGGGCAGCTAGATGCCTAAAGGTTGCGCCTGCGTGCGCTATTATGATCAGTAGCTACGAGATCGGAAAGAAAATGGCGAACGACATAAACGAGCGCAGAGGCGTGAGACGATATGAAAGCTGAGAGAGCTTCGAGTTCCATCACACCCCGAAAGGTCTCTAACTCCATACTTTGCGGGGTTTCTGGTAGGAGGCTTCAAGTCGATATATCGTCATTCACCGTTTAGTGTAAATATGTCATCGAAGGAATTACACTTGCGCTTCGCCGCTCAACTTGATCTCTTGTACAAAATTACTATCGCTTTGGGTTTGGAGTTTGGAGGTTATTCCCTCTCATTTTGCGTAGTCTGGCGTTTAATCAAGAGGTGATGCATCATTGACAACAAAATGTAACTTTGATACCAAGCCTCCTTTCATTCTGCGAGCACATGTAGTATAGCGTTTTTATACTGACAATGGACTGAAAAGAAATCATGTTATGCTCTGGGTCGCTATCCTAAACTGTTAAAGCACCCGTTCAATATTTAGTAGGAATCAGAAAATGTGGATGCGACGCTTGGTATTAACTGTTGCTCAGGACGCCTGACGGCGCGGAGGATCCCTGCGTTCCGAGCTGGATCCCTGCGTTCCGAGTTGGAGTTTGCGATCAACACCTACAGTACTCCACAACAAACACCGACTCTAATTCGGTTGAACCCTTTTCTTTAAGACCTTAGCTTTATGAAAAATAGCCATGATTGAAATAAAAGATTTCAAACAAGTCTTCAATCTTTCCCCCGACCATGGTTATAGCGAGCACCTCCATAGCGAAATAATAAAGAACCGACGCATTCTTGACAACAAGCTATTCTTTGATCGCCTTGCGGAGGTCCTTCGAGTAAAAAGTAAAGTCTCCATAGAATATAATTTTAGCGAGGGTTGTAATTAACTTAACTCCAGCCGGCAACCTCTACCCACCCCGAACAATCAACGACTTAAGTGAACTCCACAAACGCATCGTATCCTCCCCAATTGCCCTCGTCAACAAACACTGCCTGCTATTCTACCTCCTTAAGGATCTTTCTCCCTCCATACACTCTGAAACCGAAATCGCCGCCTCTTTCGCCCGCACTGTCCACCTCCCGAACAAATTCTGGACCTTCCTCGAAGGCCTGTGGGCCCTCGACCGGCTGCAGTTTCAGACCGCGACCGAATACCTAACGCACCCATCCCTGCTCCCGACCTTCCCAGAAGAGATCCTTAACGTGCTGCTGAAGCACGCCGGCGAGACTGGCAGCGGGCGCGGGAAAGATGAAGCGCTGGCACTCGCGTACTACCACACCGTGCAGCCGCCGCTGAAGAGCGAGGAGGTGCGCGAGCGCTTTTTTGCGTACCTGGCTGATCGCAGCGTCACTGAGGCGTTCTACTTTGCGCGAGCGCGGCCGCAGGACGAGCAGCGTCGGTTGCTGGAGCTGCTAATTTCGCAGACACTGCAGAGCTTCTCAGGGGAGAGGAGAGCGGAGAGGGGCGTTGAGTTGGTGGATTTGCCGCTCAATGCTGATGAAGAGGAGTGGTTTGAGGAGTTTTTACTGGAAGGGAAGGGGAGGAATCTGCATGGTGCCAGGGATACCGTCATGATGAGGCGAATTGCGACGGGGAAGCTGAAGGAGGCGGTGAGGGATGGGGGTGTTAAAGGGAGGAAGTTTGATGATGTCAATTGGGAGGTGGTAAAGGACGGTATTGGGAGAGGGTTAGGTCCTAGGAAAGAGGAAGAAACGTTTGTGATGTTATGAGGATTGGTGTGGACCTGGTTCATGTAGCATAGCGATTGGAGTTTTGGCATGGGTGGCCGAGCGGGCTTTTAATTATCAAATGTATTTTAATTGGAAGATGCGGAGATTGGTTGGCTTGAAGGCTATTATTGTCGTTGACATACTAACACCTCGTGATCAGATGTCTGATGGATAAGGCGTATGAGGAGGGAAGTGGACCCCTTGTTTTTCCCAACATGGTGGCCCTCGGTAATTTGGGAAGTTGAACTTGGTGTGGTTGTAAAAAAGTGATAATGTGCTAATGAGGGGTTTAGGAGTCCAAGGGCTACACGGTGTCCATATATATAAAGTACTGGCTAGTAGCTCCTAACTGACTTTATGCTAATGAGTTGGGTGACAGTTTATTATTCAGCGGATTTTGACTGCTCTGGGCCCAAGAGTGCTGATGGCAGTGTCCTTTGATGGAAGACTCATCACTCCAAGTGTTACTTCATTTTTGAAGTATTAACGTCAAAATAATATGGCATTGAAAGTAATTTGAATTATGTTGTTGATAATTGATGCATAATGAGCCATAACACACCCAAAGCCCATAGGAAGCAGCTCAAGGACGGCATGGTATTAAATATTGAGCACGTGCCATTCCGAGGTTCATCCGTCTATCATGAAAGTCGGCGTTCTTCCAACGTTGGTGACCAAAATCACACCCCAGTATCAGAACTGCAGTAAGTTAAGCATTCATCATGACCCTGTCTCCGTTGTAAATCACCAGCAATGCGTACACCTATTTTATATCGTAGCCATCACAAACAAATCTTTGATGCGCGTGTTTGGACTAGGTCCACCATTGACAATGGGCCTGCCTTGCAGCGTAAAATCGATTACTGGTCCCATGCTGTGCTAATATTGAAAATAGATTGAACAATTCTGCAATTGCGCCTTCACTACTACTATGCCTGCGATGCTCGATGACCCTACGGCTCCGGTCATCTACCGGACGTCTGGCGAGCTACCATACCCAATCCCAGCCTCGACCTTGCCTCTAGAGATTGTGCCTCGTCAAGTTACACTGAGAGATCGAGTCACGACCGCTACTCTGATACCTTTTTCAGCAGCAGATCAAGTTCCGCTGTCGCTTCTCTCATATCTATCCGACCAACTCAACCGAGAGATCGAAAAGGGTGATACGTACCCAATGATCTTGCCTTTGCCACTGGAGGCCTTTGGTCCATATTGGTTCGGTGTTTTTGGGGCAGTCATGCTGCTGGGTGATATTCAGAGCGCGGAAGAAGTCCGAGAGATGGCAAAGAATGGACGAGACTGGGAAAAAGAGTGCCTGGGCAGTTTCTACATTAAGCCAAACTATCCTGGAAGATCAAGCCATGTTTGCAATGGCGGTTTCCTTGTCACGGACGGCGCGCGAAATAGAGGCGTAGGTAGACTTATGGGAGAGGGTTATCTGGAGTGGGCGCCAAAACTGGTTAGTATATTTCGCGGCCTAGCTATTCAGTTAAGATGCTAATGCTTTCAAAAGGGCTATACATACTCCGTCTTCAACCTAGTATATGAGACAAATGTTGCGTCTTGTCGTATATGGGATGCACTTGGATTCAAGCGTATTGGGCGCGTTAAAGGATGTGGCAACCTCAAATCCTACCCTGGGGAGCTTGTAGATGCAATAATCTATGGGAGAGATCTAGGACAGGACGAAGACTTTGTATCTGAAGAGAGATTTGACAAGATTAGGTTCTACCTCAAGCACGGAAAATACCCCAACGGAGCGGATCGTGCCGAGAAAAGTCGATTAAGAAGCGCTGCAACGCACTATAAGATCGTGCCGGCCACAGAAGATGAGCCAGAGAAACTGATGCTCAAAGGCAAGGAAGTCATCGCCGACACACAAAAACAGTATGAGATCGCGCGAAACATTCATCTTAAGCAGCACGGCGGCATCAACAAAACAACTGCCGCAATTGCGGAGAAATACCATTGGGTGAGAATCAAGGAGACAGTGAGCCAAGTCATTCGCAACTGTCCGGATTGCAACGAGATGAACAAGACAGCTCCTGTTCGGCCCGAGGGATCGTCCTCACGTCGTCCAAATGACTCCCCCCCAGGAACTAGCGGTGTGAGTGCCGCAGGCAGGGTCTTGAGCCTACCTCCAAAGCAACCATCTCGATCACCCTCCCCTAGCCAACAGATACGCCAAGAAGCTTCTGCAATTGCGCATGTCCAACAACATTCACAAGCTCCAATAAGCGCGAGCCCAAACGAGCCAGCCATAATTGGCGGCATAATTCAGTATAGCAACTACGAAATGCCAGTTGATCCTCGCATAATGGATGATGTGCAACCCCAGCAGACCCTGTCCCAACCACCATCACCATTTCTTTCGGCGACTCCGGCTCCAAATAGTACTCAGCAGCCACCACTAAACATGACGCCTATGAGTCCAAGCCGTTCCCAACCGGCGAATTCTACTAGTCGAGCACCTATCGCGAGAATGACCCAAGATACTCCCATGGCAGGGACAGAGGACTCAATGAACTCCGCTGAGGCCGAATTGTCGCGTCGGTTGACGGATTATTCCAGCAAGCGTTAACGGTAAGAAAGCTGCGGATATTCTTAATTACTATGGAAAGCACTTGCTCAGAGTAGGTGGTTGTATTAGGGCTATGCGCATCCAGCAAGGCGTTTTAAGGTAGACACTTTGATATCCTGATATTCCCGGATTGTCACTCTTGACGCGGATCGCTTCCACACCGTCAAGTCAAAATGTTTAGATATTGTTTGATGTCCAGAGACAAAAACTCATTGTCGTAACATTATATTCAACTACATTAATGTTCCACAGAACTTTTACTTGAGGACTTCGTTATAATTTCGCTTTTACCGGTCCAGGCCCAGCCTTGACACGTACACCACCCCTATAATCCATTTCCACTAAAACTGCGATACCTTTGTCAGCTCCCCCTTCGGGGATCAGCTCTACCTCCTGGCAATCCTCAATTCCGACTCCATTTGCGAATTGCACAACTACGAAATCAATGCTCCGCTCTCCCAACACTGCCATGGGTGCATGCCACGTCCCAGCTCCGTATGTCACAGCTTGGTTGCCACTTGCTATGAATGCACGTATGTTCTTTAGATCTGGTAAGCCAGGTCCTTTTAGCCTTTGTGAAGGACTAAGCCGAGAGTAGGTGCTTGGTGGAGGTGCAGCTTCATTCGTAAATGGCGATGGTCGAGCGCGGGCGAAGATATCGCGCACAGAACGCCGCTTTCGAGGACCCGGTGTCGGGAAAGGAGAAGGACGGTCAACGTTGCGGTGTGAGGCAGAGGTAGGTAGAGTAGGTGCCACAATGACAAGATACTGTGTTGAGTTGTACGTCTGCCATTGCCCCATTGGGATGAAGGTCTGAGTGGTGAATGGATGTCGCTCCAATATCTTCACGTCAAAAAGCTGTCTCTCGCCATTGTCTTCGTCGTCGTTAAGGTCAATGTCACCCCAGCTTGAGGGCATACTCTCGGACGGCTCATGCGGGCGCAGTTCCCGCGGCGAGCAGACGAACATATTCATAACTGCTCTTGCGGGATTTTTACTTGGAGCGAGGTTATAGAGGTTCGCCATATGCGTGACATCGATATATTTGAGCGCTGTGCCTTGGTTTGCGGAAACGGAGTCTGGTGGTGGAAGGCGTTGTGATGGTGGGGTTTCAGAGTGCGCGGGGTTCTCGATGACAGTGCCGAATTGGGAGAAGGAGGCTTGAGTTAGGAGCTCAATTGGAATACGGATGGAGGGCACTGGCATTGAGGAAGGCATTTTGGGCCGTAGAGAAGCTAAATCCCAATACATAGAGGCAGGTGGAGGTGAGGTGGAGAGGAAGCTTGACATGCATATGAAAGTTGGGACCGTTATCGATAGTGGGAACCAAGTCACAGACCCCTGCCCGTTCAAGAACCTCAAGTTGGCTGTTTTCGGAGCTTAATGCAATCCGTTTCGCACCAGCGTTCCTATTAGCGCCTCAACATGGCCGACGCAGAGCCATCATACATTGACTATGAAGCTTTCCTCGATCCGTCCTTTTCAGCAACGGCTTTCGCCAATACTCTAGTATTGTCCACGAACAATCCATCAGACACGCCTCTAGACCTTTCCACACCACTTTCTCGCGTGCTATTCGATGTGCAGGAGATTGATACCCATATTGACGCTCTTACGACAAAGTCTGCACTTCCGTTACTTGAGTACACAAAGGACAATGCCGAGTCTAGCGGCCGGATTTTGCAGGAGGTGGAAGGACAGGTTGCAAGTCTAACGGAGTCTTATAAAACACTTGAGAGGGAGGTCATTGAGCGTTATGAGGTGGCAGAGCAAGTCCGGCTGACTGCAGAGAGGCTGTGCCAGACAGTCAAAATTGGGAGAGCCGTAGCACGCTACCTAATGCTTGGAAGACAACTCGAAGTGCAGATGGCGGAGCTGAGCAGCACAGGTGCAGGTGCTGCAAAACGTGAGGACCACAGAGCCATGGTGCGATCATCGAACACACTTCTTTCACTTCGCCAGATCCTAACAGTTTCAAGACCGGGTGAAGAGGGTGAAGATCTCGACAGGATACATGCAATAACGACATTAAAAAATGAATTAGTTGTTCCCGCAGAGCGAAACATCCTTTCACGAGCTCAACAGGTCGTTAAGGAATTCTCCATGTCTTCATTATTATCCTCAAATCCATCTTCTGGCCAATCATCCAACGCAGCGTCTACATACGCTCAGACGGAAGACACAAAGTCTCGCACTACATCCGCACTTTTGACTCTTTACCTGCTCTCTCCAACCTCGGTAGATACAACCATCGAAAACTTTCAACCAAATTTACTCATAAATGTTTTGCAAGACTATCTGCAAACAGCGCTCAAATCTTCCCTTGCCGCTCTATCTCGAGCACTTGCGACACTACCCTCGCTTGATCGGGCTTTATTAGAAATTTCCGCACGATGTCAGAATATTGTGGCTCTAGAAACTCTTTTGGAGTCGATCAAACCCCCAGTACATCCACTCCTAGAAAGCTTAGGCCCAGTCAATGGGAAATCATCAGAGAATGCCAAGTCGGCCAACTTCTTACGGCCTCTCTTGCAAAGTCTAGACACGTCTTCACTCCCGTCGTATTTCTGGAGGTCTTTAGCCTCAAACCTGTCTCCGCGCGTTCAGGAAATCATGCATCGTGGTGGCGTTTCCGCGAGGACATTGCGAAGCAATAAAGATAGGGTCAGGGATGCTGTTCGCGAATGCGTCAATCGAGGCTCGCAACTACCTGTTGGACCACTAAGCAGAGGTAAAACGGTTATGGCTGGCAACTGGGAGCGCGAAGCTGCGGTTATGGTAGGGTCCATTATTGGGGCCATAGGTCGTTGAGGGTAATGATGCAAATTTCAATCGTGTGTAATGAAGTCTGACAACGACGGAATGAGTATGAGGCCCTCTTCAGACAGCTGGGCGGTCACAGGGAGCAGCCCATCATCTACAAGTGAAGAATGACCGGCTCAGTTTCTGGGTTTAACGCCTGACTAAAGTGACCTGATGGCGGGCTCATTTGGTCTCCGTCTACTCTTGTTGCGGATGCAAGAGTTCCACGATCGCTCAGATGCTCCTGCAATAGAAACGATACTTCCGAAACAATAGAATGTGCGCAGTGAAATGACACGGACAAGTCTCAAATGGGGGAGAAGCCGTGAGCTGTTTCCATGGACGGCAGTTAATGCATCATGTAGTGAGCGTTGTCTGCCTTTCATATGTTGACAGCTCTAGCCGCAGGCCGTCTTAACAAAGCCATGGCTGCAGGTCGAAGGGAGCGCCCTGCGGACGCGGCGAGGGGTGCAGCATTGTGATTGTACTACTCCTGAGCTGCTACGAGCAGATCGCGGGTCGATTGTGCTTCCGAAACGCTATAGGTGTCAATAAAGTGATCGTTATTGTCTTTGAACAATCGAGACGAGATCGAATAATAAAGCTAGCAGCCGCGCTTATGTCAGCGGTTACTTTGCCATTTCGTCTTGGCCGCTTGGCCGTCCCTGAACCGAAGCCGTTCTTTTTGAGCACCTGCCAAACCTCGACCCCATCTCACCCTCTCCCTCCCGCCTTTGCCCTCACTCTCACCGTCCTTCTTCCTCCCCCACTCCTTTTCTTTCTTGTAGCTTGGTATTTTAGCACCTGCTCTTCTTCCCTGTGCCAACTTCTTACTTGTTCAGCCTCCTTCCCTGACCGGACAAAGGCCTACTTGCGCCGATTCTCTCCTGAACCCCACCGCAAGTCGAAGCTCCTTTGAGGCCAGCAGGAACTGCAGGAGTCTTCGAACGCATCCTACAGCAAAAGAATTTGACACTTACCATCCAAATGTATGCTTAATCTCTCACCACCCTCCCCGCGGCCGCGCAATTATTTACGGTCTAATTTTGGAAACAGAATTCATATTTTTCCAAACACAAATCATTCACCTAAAAAGCGAAAATCTTATCAGTCATCATGTCCGCAAGCCATATTGCAGGCAACCGGAACAGCACTCCTGAAGCCTCGAGCTCCCTTCGCCCACCCTCCTCTCGTGCCATCGGCCCGGGCCATCACCTTCGAGCGTCTGCCGATATGGGTGGGTTTTCTTCACCCTTGGCCAATCGTGGCATTCGCCCTTCATCCGAGGTATATTTCAACCACGGGAACACAAACTCAGGCAACCCAGACGAGATGGAGAGAGCCGCCCAACAATGGATCGCGGACATCGATCAGTACGAGGCAACACTTGAAGAAATGGCGGCTGCGACCCTTGATCAAGACTTCAAAGACGAGCTGAGCGCAATTGAACAGTGGTTCCGCGTTCTTAGCGAGGCTGAGAGGACCGCTGCTCTTTACGCCCTTCTCCAACAGACAACTCAAGTGCAGATCAGATTCTTCATTCAGGTTCTGCAGCAGATGGCGAAGAGCCACCCAATGTCTGGGGTGCTATCTCCAGCCAGCTTTGGAGAAAAAGGTGTGTATTTCGTCTAATTATGCGGACAAATTGGGCTGATAAGCGAACGCATCAGATCCAATGTCACAAAAGCTGAGTGATGCAATGAGCAAGTTGAACGTTGAAGGCTCTCGAAACTCTCTTGGCCTCGGTCGTCCCCCTCCATCGCCGGGCGCGAAACGGAATTCCGGCCTAGATCCTTCGACGATAAATTCCATGTTCCCCGATGCCGCAGCAGCTATTGCCAAGCAAAAGGCCGAGTTTACCCAGCATACCGGGATCGCACCGACTTCCAACCGAAACAGCACTATTGGTGATCGTTCATCCTTGGTTGCGCCAACTATATCCGCTCCGGAGGAGAATAGGAAGGAAAACCTCCCACAGCCACCAGCCTCCCCATGGGGACCGCGAAGCTCCGACGGACAGCAGCCTGTGACTCGTCCTAAATCCTCTTCCGGCTATCAACAGCCTATGGGCCAGTTCACTCAGCCACCTCCTTCTGCTGGCCTTCGTTCCCCACGTCTGCCGCTGTCTGGAGACGGTAATTTACAGAGCACCACACTCAATGCGCCGGACAATTTGAACAACATGCCTGTGCTCTCTCCGTATGCCGGAAGCGGCAATTGGGCGTCTATGGTTAATACTCCCATGGCTTCCAACTTTTCTAATCAACAGGGCGCTAGTCAAGCGGACATGGTTGCTAATGCTACTGCCATGAAACTTGCTGCTCTTTCTACGGTCAACAATCGCATTCAACTTGACGATGTTCGCAAGTATCGTCGAGCTAGGTCTTCGGAAGGTCAAGGGACTGGAAACAATGTACCATTATCTCCTGGTATCAACGCCTCAGGCATGCCTAACACTTCGTTTGTCATGACCAACGAGCTTGGCCAGATCTTGACACCACAACAAGCGGCCGCGCTCCAAGCTCAACAGCTTGCTGCTATCAACGGTCGCCGGTCTCGCCCGAATTCTCCCGGTCTCGCCATGCAACCCCAAGGATTGGGTGCTGGCATGCAATTCGCTTCTCCTCAGAATAACGGTTTCCTCTCTGCTTACGATGGAACCTCGCCTCTCGTTAATAACAGTTTAGCCGGTTTGAATCTCAGCCAGTTTGGCATTGGCCTTAGTGCCGGTCATCATGAAGGATACATCTCGGATCATTCTGAGATCAACCGTGGTCGATCCCCACGTGGACGACGCGGAAGTTCGAAGCCACCAGAGGATCCAACTGATCCATCTCTTCTGCAAGACATCCCTAACTGGCTTAGGAGTCTGAGATTACACAAGTACACTGATAACTTGAAAGACCTGAAATGGACGGAGCTCATAGAGTTGGATGATGAAGGTTTAGAAAAGCGCGGCGTCAATGCATTGGGTGCACGTAGAAAAATGCTGAAGGTAAGATAGCCCTGCCTCTACATATATTTGATGCTAACGAATTACGAAGGTCTTCGAGCAGGTCAAGGAGGCTCAGTCTGAGGGGAAATTGTAGATGATGGATTCATCTACCTCTCGCTTGAAACAAGGTTCGTGCGAAAATGACTACTGGATTCTTCCATAATTCGTAGCCTCTGATATTAGTCGCAAGTGAGCAACTCCTGGTGGAATCTCTCTCACCTCACGAACTATAAACGGTCAGAACTGTCAATGAGGCGTTTGTGTTTAATTTGCACGAAGGCTCTTTGGATGAAGTTATAGGTGGACTACATATACCTAACTATTTTGAGATCTTTCTATCATTTTCTGCTACATTCTAGGTAGATGTGAGTTTTACAAAGACCCTTAATAACCGATCCCTACAATTGTTGATCATTTTGTGTCGTGTGTATTCCCGCTGTGCGTTCGCCTTATGCCAAGATCTCCAAATCAGAAGTGGAATTTCTTGCGGAGAACCCCCTCCGACCTCGGTACGTTATTGACTTCTTCGATCGTCAAGAAAATAGTGATCTAACACCTAGGAGGGCTGCCCTGTCAGCGAGCCTGTCTGCATGAAGGACAGTCGTTTGATACAATGCCAAGGCACCCAGATCGTCCTTCCCAAGTTAACCGCATTATCTAATCTGAATAGAGATCGCCCGGTTGCACGTCCGCAAGCTTCAAATTGTGCTCTCAGCAATGTATACAAAATAACTTCCTAGGTTTTTCAGACCGGCGTTACGGAGTCTCTACACTGAAATCCGATCTGAAGTATCAAATGCGTCTAACGATATCACCTCAACCTGCTCTAAAACCGAGAATCTCAGATTCACTTGCCTATAGTTCTTATAGCCGACATATTGGCTTTCCCCAATGAGGTCTACTTCATTGTTCTTTTATTCAGCTTCCCTTTGATGACGGAGTAACCTTTGTTATACCACGGACCTCATTTGTTCACAATACAAAGCCGCTCAATTAGACAAAAAGAGTTGAATAGCTCATTCGACTACTTTATCTCCTTGCTTCTCGAATCGTTCCGAACCTCTAGAAGATTTACGTCCCCTTTTGTCACGATCTCGGCATTTTCGTTGCGTTACCGCAGGACAGTACATCCGACATCAATAGATTAACGAGTTCCGCTCTCTTAAATATCCTAAGCACATCAAGCCCTCACTCAGTTGATTTTACGATGACGCGATCTCTTTTTCAATCACTGGTGCAGAGCACCATGCCCCTAGTCCAACAAGCCTCAACACAGTATACGCTTGTCGACGACTATTCATACCAGAACTTCTTCCCGAATTTCAATTCCATCACAGGTCCGACACTACTTAGGAATTTGTACAATATCAATCTTTAGACTCAGCAGGAAGCAATCAATATATCGGTTATCTCAATGAGTCCGTATATCTCAGCGCCGATTTCACAAATAAAACGCCGAACGGCCGTCCTCTCCGTATCGAAGGCAAGAGGACTTACACTCAAGGGCTTCTCATAGGCGATATTATACACATGCCGGACTCGACTTGCGGAAACTAGCTGGCATTCTAGATGTTCGCTGATCCACGGCTAGAAATGGGGGAGATTGATATTATTGAAGGCGTTAACCAGCAATCCGTCAATACAATGGCTCTTCACACCAGCGCTGGGTGTGTCGTTGAAAATACCACCACCTTTCCAGGAATCCAGGGGAACACAAACGGATAGCTCGCATTAAGCGGGCAGATGACAGCTATGAATTACGATGTGAACGCCGTGGGTCAAGGACAGAACTTTGGCTGTAGCATCCAAGCACCAATAAATCCCCTTTCCACCTCCGTGGCTTCTGCAGGAAACCTCCCTGGTGGCTCTGTCTTGCCCACCTACGGTACGAACTTCAACCTCGCGGACGGCGGAGTCTACGCCACGGAGCGGACAACCGAGTTAATCAGTATCTGGTTCTTCCCTCATACCGGAGCCATCCCAATGACGTCGCAAGCAATACTTCCAACCCCAGTGGCTGGGGTACCCCGCTGGCCAAGTTCGCCAGGAGTGGCTGTGACTTCTAGACTCGCTTCAAGGACCTGAAAATCGTCATTGACACCACCTTCTGCGGAGCCTGGGCTGGCAAAGTTTGGCAGCCAGGCGACTGCGCGGCTTCGACCGGCTCGGCTGTCTGTGAAGCATATGTCAGATAATCCAGCCGCCTTTTCAGAAGCAGAACCAACTGCGAATGTTAAAAGGGATAGCAATGGGACCTCAGCAATACGGCCTAGATTCTTCAGTCCTAACTACGATCTTTGTAACAAAAAAGTCACAACCTCTGCAAATTAGATGATGGTCAGCAGAGATAGAGATCTGCTACCTTTTCTACTTCGCTAAGCAGTGCAACGGGCATTGCGAAACTATGTAAAGGGAATTTTACTATGGGAAGACGCGGGAAGTCATCTAAGGTCGAGCGATAGCACTCCTTCCAACGAACTGTGAGGGAACCGGGGGATAGAAACCCGAATATTATAGATCAAGCAGCTAATTCGAGTCAGAACAACAAATATCACTACAACGATTTAATAAACAAAGAAAGTCAAGACTTAATAATACGGTTAAGTTGCCTAAGGTAAATTTTGTTAAAAAATAGGATCAAGAATGAGAATTGAGAGCGGCTCTTGAGCCCCTATATACAGTCAAGATCAGCTGCCAAGACACCCCTATATCCAATATTGTCAGCCAGAATTTAAGGTTATATACTATCCTAATTGGCGCTGCCAATAGGACCAGTTCTTTTGGTGCCCAGTTGGGGTCGACAAATATAGAAAAGCTAAACTAATATAGGTAGTCACGATCATCCGACAAATTTTAATTTGCCACTCCAAAGGGTATATAAAAGAACAACAACTATAGGTGGGCGGGTGGGGAGGAAGTTAAGTAGAAAGGGAACTACTAGAAGTGAGCACTATGGAATTTCAGCAGCTTTACAACGGCATCGTGCCCATTTCTCGCCGCCTACGACAGCGGCGTTCGGCCGCCATTGTCCTTCGAATCCGCATTAACGTCATCCCGCTCGACCAGCAGCTTTACAACGGCTTTGTGCCCTTCTTCCGCCGCCCACAGCAGAGGCGTTTGGCCGATATTGTCCTTTGAATCCGCTTCAACATTGTCCTGCTCGACCAGCAGCTTTACAACGGCTTCGTGCTCATTTCTCGCCGCCCGCAACAGAGGCGTTTGGCCGCTATTGTCCTTTGAATCCGCTTTAACGCCGTCCCGCTCAACCAGCAGCTTTACAACGGCTTCGTGCCCTTTTTCCGCCGCCCACGACAGAGGCGTTCGGCCGTACTCATTATCCTTTGAATCCGCTTCAACGTCGTCCTGCTCGACCAGCAGCTTTACAATGGCTTCGTGCCCATATCTCGCCGCCCACGACAGAGGCGTTCGGCCGCCATTGTCCCCCGAATCCGCTTTAACGTCGTCCCGCTCGACCAGCAGCTTTACAACGGCATCGTGCCCATTTCTCGCCGCCCACGACAGAGGCGTTTGGCCGCTATTGTCCTTTGAATCCGCATTAACGTCGTCCTGCTCGACCAGCAGCTTTACAACGGCTTCGTGCCCATTTCTCGCCGCCCACAACAGAGGCGTTCGGCCGATATTGTCCTTTGAATCCGCTTCAACGTCGTCCTGCTCAACCAGCGGCTTTACAACGGCATCGTGCCCACTTCTCGCCGCCCACAACAGAGGCGTTTGGCTGCTATTGTCCTTTAAATCCGCTTTAACGTCGTCCTGCTCGACCAGCAGCTTTACAACGGCTTCGTGTCCTTTTTCCGCCGCCCACGACAGAGGCGTTTGGCCGCCATTGTCCTTTGAATCCGCATTAACGTCGTCCCGCTCGACCAGCAGCTTTACAACGGCTTCGTGCCCATTTCTTGCCGCCCACAACAGAGGCGTTCGGCCGCCATTGTCCTTTGAATCCGCTTTAACGTCGTCCTGCCTAACCAGCAGCTTTACAACGGCTTCATGCCCATTTTCTGCCGCCCACGACAGAGGCGTTCGGTCGCTATTGTCCTTTGAATCCGCTTCGACGTCGTCCCGCCCGACCAGTAGCTTTGTAATGGCTTCGTGCCCATTTTCCGCCGCCCACGACAGAGGCGTTCGGCCGTACTCATTATCCTTTGAGTCAGCCATGACATCGTACTGTCTAACCAGCTCTGATAGAATTATGTGGATACCAAAATATGCCCCTATATGCACAACTGAGAACGAACCAGCGACCCGATCTACTGTACCAAAAGAGGAACAGAGACAACTATGACTTTTCATACGCCTATCTAAATCCATGTGAAGGTATTTAAGCGCTAGTTAAATTGCTGTGCCTCGCGAACAACCACTCTTCCGAACATGGTGGCCCCATTGGCAAGCTACGTAGTTCAACAGAGCATACGATGGCGTTGAGGTTCCTGCTTTATTCTCTTCGGAACTTTTTTCGGAATCCATTTCTGTAACTGACCGAAACATTATGTATGTCAAGCATGCCCGAGCCATATCTTCATGTCCCTCCCCAATCGGCCGACCAAGGATTTGAACCTCTTTTTTGAGGTACTCCTGAAGAGAAAAATGGACAAGGCGGACCGTTGACGTCTCGTTCTCGACTATAGCCAGCCCCAAACAACAATTAAGAAATGTGCCTCGGCTAGGAAAATTGTTGGGATCTAAATCATTGTCTCCCTCTCTTATGGCACATGCCTCAAGTAGCTCGTCAATTGAGAGCGGTCGCTCGGCCAAATGTATCCATGTGAGGATTTTGGTAGCCTGTTTAACCCAGGCTTTCGGTTGTGTTTGGATCCTTTCTATGGTTTTACCAAATGCTTCCTCAAGGTTGGGCGGTAGAGTCTGCAGAGCTTCTCGGCGCTCGCGTATGGTTCGGGCTTCAAGGACGGTGCCAATGTGGAGCACAGGCAAAAGAAAGCTGTAATATAATCAGCTGAGGGCTATAGTTCAAAATCGTTGAATGACAACTAACATTCCCATGGACAATGCAGAGATTTTTTCAATAATATCTTGCTCTAGCTTCGCGTCCATAATCTCAGGGTCTTTCATGCGATCCTCATTAAATTTATCTTGGATTAATATCCGAATATCGGACTCTTTAGCTTCAATGAGGATTGTTTGAGTATCTTCAAAGTACCGTTGGATAATGGACTTGACGTGCTTGCGACCGGTGCTGAACAATCGGACAGAAGAAGGAATCTGCTTCAAAGAACTTAATAATCGATCTACATGCTCGCATTCATCGAGCGCGTCAAGGCAGATATATATCCGATCGAAAAACCTGGAAGTAATTCGAAGGGCATCTCTTAACTGAGCAAGCTCAAGAGGGTTTTTCTTACGATGGCTCCTTAGCAAAATCTCCGTTAGTTCTTCAGGAATACTGGGTAACGCCCTGAGCAGTTGCTTTAGGATTGTTCCATAGATATTTTGAGTTGTTTGTTGGGCTTGGTCCCGGTAATCACAGTATACGTAGGCCAGCCCTATGTTCACAACCAGTTTTTCCGCTGACTGTACATCGGCTTCTGTTGATTCAGTGCCTTGTTTGCACTTTTTGGATTTCCTGTCGCCTTCACAATGAGAATATTGGCTGTATCTGCCCCGGATCTTTTCCAGTTCATCAATTACAAGAGACCTGTTTCCATATCTAATCAGCATTATATGAGTAAAGCAAGCATTGTGACATACGAGATAAATGTCTTCCCAGCTCCTGGGTCTCCATAGCAGCAGAGAATAGGACTTGTAGGCGAATCTGACAACCAGTTTAAGAAGTCATTGTGCCGAATTGCCCAGGTGCCACTGTTAGGAAAACGGCCAGAACGAATATCATGATCTCTTTTTGATGGCTCAAGAGGGGAGAGCCAGTTTAGGAGCTCTTGGTTGTGATGAGCTATGATAATGTTAGGTAGTTCACGCTACAGCAAAATTTTGCTAAATAGAACCAAAATACCTTCAAAAACTCTCTCCATTTGGGTCAGCTTTACATCTATTTCCTGTACTAAATCCAATCAGGACATTTCTTTAACAGCAGTTGTTACACAGTAGGCCTTTTTAGCAAGCATAGTTAGGACTATGATGAAGATTTTCAGGAAAGTCTCAGGTTTAGTTAGTTTTTGGTGGCGGTCTTCTCGCTGGTGCTAACAAAGCTAGAGCGAACTAGAAAAACTAACGCTTGTTCATCACCGCAGCCGCCTTGGGTAGCTCTTTGACGCCACGAACCGGAGTGACTCGGAGGAGCTCCTTTGCATACGCAGCCGCGGTTGCTGCTGCGTAATTTTGCCAACGCTTGTTCTTGTGTGAATCAGCGTAATCACAGATACCTCGGATGACAAGGCATGGGAAATCGTTCACTAATCCAGCCGCTTCCATTTCGAAACAGAGACAATCCTTTCCTAGGATATTTCTGGTTTCTGCGTCTTTAATGACCTGATTACCAGAAGCAATGGTGCCGTAGTAAATAAAAGGATCCTGACTCTTTCGAAGAGGACGTTCCACCTACTACTCCTGATCACATTCGTCGCATGTTTTTGCTCCTTCCTTGTGTTGATACCTTGTTTGAAATAAGCGGTCGTTATCTGAACCCTGGTGAAGATAAGATGGTCCTCCTTGATGGGGTTCAACCATGAAAGGGTTGTTCTCCTCCATTTCTCTTAAAATCTTTGGCACATCACTTGGCTTCCTGATATGCTTCGTCTTAATCTTGTTTACCGCATTGAGAAGGACCCGAGGAGGAGGGTTCAAATAACCTTGGGGTTCAAACACACCTCCAGCAGTTGTCTTTCCGAAATCATACTGTTTTACGCCGCCGAACATGCCACTTGGTGTGCTCACGACAATATCCCCCAGTCGGATATCGTGACCGCTTTCCAAGTTCGGAATCCCTCCGCCAATTCCCACCATTAGGCCGATTCGGATCGACTTGAACGTGGATAGCATTTAGACTTGCTAATAAACAAACCGCGTTTACTAGTTTGTTTACTTGTTTGCTTTATAATCAAACAACCAATCAAGCCTAAAGGTCTAATTTTAGTAGTCAATCAAGCCCTATATCGTCCCATTTGATTAAGTTGGTTTGCTCATTTAATATATAAGATATAGGTATTGTTTTTTGGTCAAGGGGAGGTTCTTAGTGGTTAAGTTTTAGGCAGTTCTATAATATACCATAATCGTGATATAATATACGCGCTAAAAATAAACATCCAAACGCGTCTTTCTAACTTAACCCTCCAAAATCTCCTCTTTTACCTACTAATTCCTATCGCTATACTGCCTATATTATGTCTTCCTATCTTACTAAAGCTAGCCCTGTTGATTTAGCAGAGAATACGCCTGTAATTACGCCTAGTAAAGCCTACAAAGGTTCCAATACCTTATTAGAATTAACCCCCCTCTAGGACAAATACGAAGGCATTAATTGGGACTATATAGAGAGATATTAACGGCCTTATTAAGACCTCCTTAGAACTCCGAGCTTTATATAGGACCATAGCTGGCGGCTCTAGCAAAGATTTAGTAAGAAAATAACCGTTTTCTTATATAAATATTGCCATCTATATAAGATTAAGGTGACCCTATATAAAACTAGTAGAGCTACTACTTCTACGGCAGGACACCTTACTAAGGATATAGATAGCCACTGGGTTAATTCTCGTAGTCCTATTAATTATATAATATCTTAAAAGCGGAAGGCTTTAACTATTCTAGAGCAGATTTAACGAACCTACTATATATCATAAGCAGTTGCTAATAAGCTTATTAAGTCCTATAACCCCAATATCTTCAAACAAGCAGTTATACTATAGATCGCCACTAGAAACCACCCTCTATAAGAAGTCGAGCGACCTAAATTTTAAGCCCTAATTGCGGCCGCAAATAAAGACGCCAAGCTTAATCTATACTAAAACTATAAGTTAATTTACAGTTAAGTTCTCGCTAAATATAATGGTAATAAAGGTGTAGTAACGGAAGAACTAGCGCGATTAATAACAAGATTTCATATATCATTTAATAGCTGGACAACGCGCGATAAGAAGAAGGCTCTTACTAGTATCTACGTTTACTATTTGGACCATTAAGGCCAGATTTAAGACTTTATGCTTGCTCTACTGGAGCAGCTTAGCCTATATAGCGGCTATAACTACCATAACGTTATTAGCAATACCATTACTAAGTATAATCTTGGTAGTCGAATTGGCTAATTTATTATGGATAACGCCTACAATAATAACACCTATATTAACTTCCTTGCGGTAAAGCTTGGATTTAATAAAGAGCAACGTTAAGTACGGTACGCTACCTATATATTTAATCTAGTGGCTTAATTAAGTCTATTTGGAACTAATAAAGATGCATTTAAGAACGGTAATAAGAACTTAATGGTAGATAGGCGTTCCCGTACTATTAATTTAATTAAAACTAAGACTTCTATAGGAAGAGCAGCAGTTTCTAGAGGAGTGGCGAAAGGAAGGCCCGCTTAGAACTCTTATTAATTTTATCTATTTAATCTGTTCGCTATAAAAGTACGAATAGTTCTATGCCTTCTAGCAAGAGGAAAACGCTATACTACTATACGCTAATTTTAAAGTCCTTAAGCTCGTTAAGCCTGTTAAGACTAGGTGAAATAGTTATTTAATAACATTTAAACGGGCTGTTAAGCTTTAAGGCCCTATTTCCTTAATAATGTAGTATAATATTAATAAATGGAATAGGAAGCTCGCAATAATTAAGTCTAGTTAATAACGTAGAAAAAATCTAAATCCGTATCAGAAGCCTCTTAATCGACCTCTCTATATATAAGTCGGTGGCCTTACTTCCTATAATTAGGACGTTATTAAATAATATATTTAGCTTCTTAAGCCGCTTTAGTAAGCTACACTTAAGCTTAAAGGAAGAGGCAAGGCTAGGCGCAATAGCGCAATATAGGAAGTTATCCCTTATATAGAGTTTTTAATAAGGCACTATAAAGAAGCTGTTGGTTACACAAGGGGATATCACATAGCTACGGTTCGTAAATAGTATGATAATTGTTATTCTATATTGATTAATAAAGAAAGGGGTAAGGAACTTAAGGTTCCTTACCACGCTAGTGCCGCGGCGGCACGTGATAGTAACTTGCCGCACGTAACGGCAACTTGCCACATATAGTGGCAATATGCCTTATATAGTAACCACTTGCCTTTATTCCCAATACTAGCAACTCTTCTTTTATAGTTGCCATCTACATATATATATACCGCTTAACTAGCGTAATAAATATTAATCCTCCTTACTTACTATTGCTATTATAATATAAGTCTCGCTATCCCAAAATTTGCCTCTTAGCACGTAGTGCTTTCTTACTTAGGAGTTATAGGTAGATATTATATTTAGAGGGCCGCTAAGGCGCTAGTAATAAGCAAGCTAATAGCGATTTTCTATTCCGGGGATGGAAAATCCTAATTAGCTAGATTAAGTCAGGCTCCCCCTTTAAAAAGTCTTGGCAAGAGAATCTAACCAATTAAATAACTTTAACCGCCGGTCGAAGTTCCTAGATATCTTAAGACCTTATATAACTAAGAAATTTCTAGGGACTCCCTTTTAACCTAACCTTTAACTTATACATATAGAGTATTTATATTAATAAACGTCTCTAGTGCCTTATTTGGGTTCGCCTTTATTATCGCATCTACTAGGTTATCTTAGCTATTAATCTATTAAATCTTAAAGAGTTCTTAACGCTCGTAGGATTACTAAGTGCCATAATATTAATTATAAGGCGCTTCTCTTTTGTGGTACCGAGCTTAACTAAACACTTATAAAGGGAATATAAGTCGGTATATACAATTATAGGGATAACGGGAAGTTTAAGTTAATCTGTAATTATCTTTAAGATAGTTCCAATTGTAATTACTATATTAACTCCGCTAACTATTCTATATATCTCTAACGCCAAAACACTTTAGGTAATACGCTTACTCTTAGTTAAGCTCTAATAGATAAGATTGCTATAGATTATAAAGTTATTCTCTCTAGTAAATTCGTTCGCGATAATAATCTTATATCCTAACTAGGAGCTAAAATCTTTATTATTTATAAATAATCCATTAATAAATATAAAAAGCTTGGCGGTAAAAAGATTAATAGGTATATAGAGTAGTCCCCAATTAAGATAGTTTATTTGCCAGAAAAGATATTTATTTAGGGCAAGAACGTCGTCCTTAGTTAGTTCCTAGTGTTAGGCAGTAACGGAGAGATTAAATAAAGCCTTAGGTTAATAGATAGAAGCAATATAAGCTCCGTAAGCGCGTTGCTCTACGTATCCTTACTTTAGGGAATTAACGTTAATAACGTCAATCTTCTTACCTTAACCCTTCTAGCGTAAAGCAATAGAATCCTTATTTAGGGAGAGGATATATCCATTAAAGAGTAATAATATTATTAAATTAAGCTTTTCTTTTAGCTTTACCATAAGATTTGCCTTTACTAGCTTATCTTCTTTAAGAGCTAAGAATTAGTTATCCCCTAAGATAATTATATCGTTAGTTTATATACTAATAATTCCAAATAGAGTTCCTATAGTTATAATAAGGAAGTAGGGATTAAATATAGAAGTAGTTATTAAAAGCTTTTCTTTATAGTGCTTACTATAGGTAGCCTACTAGTAAGTTCCTGCCTCTGCGATTCTATATAATAGCTTAAGCACAACTATAATTATATCTTTAGGATACTAGTAGCGAATTTACTCTAGAAGGTATGCTAATATTAAGCGCTAAAGGTGCGTCTCTAATTAGGTATAGGCTTAAGTAATATCTTATAAATAAACCGCCATTCTATTCTTTATTAAGGAGGGAGCTAGCGCAATAATAACTTACTAACTAGCTCGTTAAATTATAGGAGATTACGTAAGAATTACCTCCTTACTATTATTGTTATAACCTTAAATAATAAGCCTTAATTTCTCAAATAGGGCGTTAGTAGCTTTGCCTTTAATCTTATTAACTATTCTTAACTTAAAGATGCGAACTTTATCAAACTTAGTAGGGTTATACTTCTTAAATTTAAAGACTCCTCTTATAATAAGACTGTCGATCTCCTGCTTATCAGATACTTAGAAAGAAGCTCCTAGGGTTATAATATAACCTTCCTTTTAGAGCTATTTTGCGAGCTTAAAGTTAGCCTTCTCTTTAGCTATTATAAAGGCCATTAATAACTTAACTCTATTCTCAATGGCGGCAACAAATTATTCTTCAAAATTAATAAGATATTGGCGATTTTGTAATCCCTTTAGGCGACCTCTACCGCGTTATAGTTGTGGCGTATCTACTACAATTATATTAGGATTATAGTTGTCTTCTAGAGCACGTTAATCGTGGTTCTCTTTTAGGGTATCTTCTAGGGCATTCTATAAAGGCTCGTAATTGTTATCTTTATAGTAAGGCTTAATAATAGTTAAACGGAATTAAGTAGGTCTATAAGGCATCTAAATAGTATAAGTTTAACTATTAATTATAATAAGTTAATATAGGCCTAACTATCCTCCCTTTTTACGCTATACGCGTACTTTAGACTAGAGTAGCAGATCAAGTATAGTTAAGGTATTTAGGCCATTTCTTATTCCTAGTGCGTTATTAACCTGGCGTATAGCGTAGAGACGTTATACCTCCTTTATTGCCTTACGAATAGCCTTAGCTCGTTATATAATAGAGGGAGATAGTAGAGAATTGTTAGTTATTTAAGGGTAGGCGCTAAAGACTAATAACGTAGGTACAAGTCTATCCGGGCTAGCGGAATCGTTAATAGCTTTAACAGCTATTTATAAGGTAAGTTCTTTACTAGCGTCCTTTAGTTCTAAAGAGATAATCTTATATACGCGGCGTAATAGCGCGTAATATCGCTCTACTTTTCTAATACTATTATACACCTTAACGGGGACTTCCTTAACCTTAATTGCCATTACCTTTATCTATTATCGGAACTCTATAGATAAGAAGTTCTTTCCTATATTATAAACAATTTAATTAGGGGGTCTTAGGTAGATATTAATCTAGCATAACTAAAGGGTATCCTATACGTTCCTAGCTAATATATCCTTTAAGAATTATGCGGCTTAAAAGGAGGTTAAGAAGTTAATAACTTAGAGTACTGGCTTACTGCTAAAATATATAACGTTAACGATAATATAGAAGTTAAAGTTATGGTTATTTTTAAGGGTAAACTTAAATCGGCCAGGGGACTTCTAGTTCATTTGGTAGTAATAGTAGTACTTTATAAGATGCTTAATTGCCTTAACCTTAACTTTATAGCCTACTCGCTAAAGAACCCTAAGTAATTAATAAACGGATAGGTAGCCAAAACAACGGTACAGTTAGCGTAATTCCGACTTAGTTAAGTGGCTCTAAATAATACTCTTTTCTAGTTAATAAAGGAGCAACTAGGGGTAACCCTACTTGCGCATAACGGGTACCTAATTATCTCCCTAAATAAGTATATTCTTAAGGTTATTAAGCCTAACACCTAATTTATCTATATCTTTAATACAAAATAGAAATGGAGTATTTATAGGAATAATATAGAAAGTAATATATCCTAAGGGGGTTTAGACCCTAATTATGCTAAAAGAGATTATAGTACCCTTACCAAAACGAATCGTATGTTAGCCTACCATTAAATAGTTAATCTAAATAGAGTTATTAAGCTGCTAAAGGGCTCGAACTTAAGGTTCTCCTACTATAGATACTCCTACGGCTCCAGTATCTGGTATAATACCATAGAAGACATTTACTAAGTATTTATTATTAAAGGAGAACGCAGAGCTCTCCTTTAGCTTATTAAAGATATCTAACTTCATAATAGAATAGAGCGTAAATTAGTTATTAAGAACAGCGACGGTTTATATACCATTTACCTTACTATACTTAGTAAAGTATTAGTTAGGAAAGTAGTTCTCAATTTCTATATCCATAAGGAGCTATTCAGTCTCATTAACCTTACCTTTAAGATCTTCTACGCCTTTATATTAAACCAGGAAGCTTTAAAAGTAGGCCGTAGTAACCTCACAATTTCCAATATTTCTTATACTTTAACGGAACTTGTTATATACCTCTTTTCGCTTATTAAGGGAGTGTCTAGTTAACTAGCAATTTGGCTTCTTATAAACGTAGCATTTCTTCTAGCAATTACTTTAAAATAAACCTCTATAGGGACCTCTATAATTACCTTATAGTCGACGTTAATTATACCCTTTACCATATTCCCTACTACGGCCGCCATATATTCGATTAGTCTAGTTATAATTATATTAGTTAGGAACGCTTAATTAGGTAGGGCTTTCGGTATAGAGCTATTAAGATTCTTATATTTATATCGCAGTACCTATAGTAGAGCGTAGCTTAGTATATACTCCTTTAAACATATCCACAGGTTTATATAGCGCTAAGTTATACTTAGGAACGCTATAGCATGCTAAGATAACCTAGTCCTTTAGGCTGTTCTTATTTTAGTAAGTTTTGGTAAGGCCACATTAGATTTTCTAAAGTTTATTAAAGAGTAGTTAAAGGCACTCTAAACAAGTCTTTATTGGGTTAAAAGCAATAACTCTCTAGAATATAGTCTCCCGCCATTCGGATATATAAAGTTAGCGATTTTTATTAGTCTTAAAGTGGGCTCTAGTAAGCTAAAGTATTGCATTAAAGTTATAGTTTTTACCCGCAATATAGTCGTAATAGAATGTTGCTGCCCGTCCCTTTAACATAACAGAGAAAGCGTAATAGTACTAGTGGCGTTAAATTTTAACCTTATTACAACAGTTATAAAAGACCTATAGTTTTGCTCTAAGTATATTATATAGTTCTCCTCTAAACTTCTTCTCTTCGTCTAAATATACCTTTATTAGATTTATAACTTCTTATAGTAAAGGCTCACCAGTTAGCTAGAGTAGAGGAGGTAGAGGCGGAGCAACTTTAAGTAGGAGAGCACCTCTAGGTAGGAGAGCAGCTTTAGGTAGGGGGTTAGCGTTCTAGGGGTTTTAATACAAATTAAAGTTGCCTTCTAAAGAATATAGGTTATTTTTAGGTTTCTATAGTTAACGTATAATCTTAGCTTCTATCTATATTAGTTCTTCTATACTAGTAATAACGGCCTAAATATTGCTAGTAATTGGGTTACTATTCTTAGTAACGTATACCCTATTCCTACGGAGGAAGTCTCAAAAATCCTAAATAATATTAACGTTGCTAAGTGCCTAGGTATCAGCAGTCTATCCCATAAAATCCTCCCTAAAATACTCCCATAGTTGTAAATCGGCATAGCATTTATTTCGGTAGAATATAATATAGTATAGGAGGAAGCCGTTAACTTATTTTATAGTATAAGTTATTATATTAAAGGCGAATTTGTCCTAATCTTTATTAATAAGTTTCGCGTGCTTAGCTACCCCTAGTAGTAAGAAGTCTTTCTAGTTATTTAAAGTAGGCGTAGCCATGTTTTTAGAGGAAGGGAAGTATTATTAGTGTAGGGATTGTCGTTTAGTATAGGGGTTATTGTTTAGTACGCGTTTATAACGTATATTTACGGTTATAGGGCTTAGGACCAGTTCTAGCCTTAAATCGCGAAGACTTATAAAGCGTGTTATTCTACATAATAAACGCAAGAATCCGTAATCTTAGAAAGGCTTAGGACCAGTTCTGGCCTTTAGATCCTTAGATTTATAGAAGAGTTCTATTTAAGGTTTAGGACCAGTTCTAACCTTAAAAGACAGCTTCCTTTAGCACAAGTAGCACTAGTACAGTGGCTTGTTTCTTCTTAGTGGAATACCTTACTATTCTGTAGTATAACAGTAAAGTTAACCACTAATCAGTATTGGTTACACAAGGGGATATTACGTAGCTACGGTTCGTAGATAGTATAATAATTATTGTTCTGTATTAATTAATGAAGAAAGGGGTAAGGAACTTAAGGTTCCTCACCACGCTAGTGCCGCGGCGGCACGTGACGGCAACTTGCCGCACGTAACGGCAACTTGCCACACGTGGTGGCAATATGCCTCATATAGTAACCACTTACCTTTATTCCCAACAAAAGCTAAAGCTTAATTAACTAAGGCAATAACGGAGGATTATCCTAATTAAGAGGCAATTAAGAATTACTATAAAATTAATATTAATCGCGGGTGGGCGAAACTTTAAAAATACTATATAGCGCTTAACCAGACGCCTATCTACTACGTAGCTTGCCTACTACACCCTAACCTTAAGCAATTTTGCTAAAACAACTAGAAAGAGAGGCCTAATTAGATAGCTAGCTATAACGCTTCCTTTTAGAAGCTCTGGCTTAAGTATAAAGGAAAAAAGCTATAGTCGGTAAAGCAAGCCTCTAAGAAAAATTAGCCTTTGTAATCTAATATTAATAACTTTATTAGAAGCTTTACAGGCACCGCCTTTACTATAGTACCTTCCTTATCTAATAATTAAGAAGACGAGTATAAGTAGTGGAAGAAACTTAATCCACTAATAGAAGATCACCTACTAGCTCATAATCTATTCTTATACTAGAGGATAATGGTAACAGAGTTTCCTAACCTTAGTTAAATGGCGCTTGATATACTAAGTATACCACCGTTAAGCTGCGACTGTAAACAATTATTTAGTGAGCTCGGTAATATACTTAAGCCTTATTACTTATAAATGCGACCTAATATTATTGTAGCCTTACAGTGTACGCGAAGCTAAAACCCGCAACGGCTTTATTAAATGCAGAAAATAACTTTTCCTAATAAGGAAATTATATACTGGTTCGGACTTAACCGGAGATTGCGCCATTTAATTTAGTTTGCTGACTTTTAAATAGAGCGACGTCCTACCTAAATTTTTAATTCTAGCCTCTAACTTTAGCGCTATTAAGAGGCGCGATCTTCTACTTTAGGAGCTGTTTTGTATACATACAATGATATATAGGGAGGATTG
>Ga0307515_10001826_pt1 | contig 47473 bp, 52 predicted proteins | sample 17_EM_MG_FD_194513 | JGI IMG/M metagenome (GOLD analysis project Ga0307515, IMG submission 194513) | Populus trichocarpa ectomycorrhiza microbial communities from riparian zone in the Pacific Northwest, United States - 17_EM | ecosystem: Host-associated > Plants > Roots > Unclassified | place... | reverse complement strand
GGAGGCATAGTAGACGATTGACGGTAGAATTGACGCGCAAGCTGTTCGTTTCCTGTCGCTTGTGTCGTTTTTTTGACAATAGGGGTAAGAATCGTATATCCTCGTGCGCGAAATGTATCCGATAACTGAAAATCAAATATAATGTAAGGACGCGTACGCCTACGTCTAGCCGCAGACGTATGAGATGGTATACGGTTGCACACGAGAGCGAGTGAGTATAGATGGAGTGTATATTGGTAAGATATTTGATACTGATCTAAGTGTCGTACCGGGCGATCTATATACAATGGCGCTTACCCGGCCTCGGGTCACGTGTCGCCGTTACACTCTTCATTCATTGCCATATCCCATTTGACGGTGAGCAGAGACTTGGTTGCTGCTTTGTAAGACTTTGGATCGTCGATGCCATTCTCACGATTGTCGGAGATCACAGCTGCAGTTTGGATGGGAATCATATCCTCAAATTTCTCATCTTCGAGAGCCTAGTGTGCAGAGTCTGCCAACTTGCCAACGCGGTTTCGGCGACTACCATCGGCCGGTGGCTTCCATGCAATTCCCAGTGATGTCTCAAGGCTAGGCGATGCCCATGACTTCTAGTTTGGCTTTGAACGATCCGGAGGCGACTCGTCGTCCAATGACTCCTCAGGTTGATATTCGGAACTTTCATCTCCGGTTGGCTGCTTCCCTGTAGGTTTGGGGTTCTGGATGACATCTCTGCAGAAGTGCTCATTCAAGATCCCTTTGTCTGCAGCATTCGGTGCTGGGTACCGCTCCTCTTCTCTGAAAACCACATCTCGGGAGCGGTGAAGCCTCTTGGCCAATGGATCATATATGAAGTACTGCTTAATCGATATGCTGTACCCAACGAATATCCCGGGAATGACTCTGTAATCTAGCTTCTTTAGTTTCGCTTTCGGAACGTGCACAAAGGCCAAGCATTTGAACCCCTGGAGATGCTTCAAAGATGGCCTCTGTCTGGATCCATGCCAGGCCTCGTATGGTGTCTTACCAACCATGGAGCATTTCGGAGTGCGATTCTTGAGATAGACTGCCAGTGTGACTGCAATCACTCAGCACATCTTCTAAACCCTGGCATCGTCCTGCATGCATTGTAAGCTCTCCATGATTGTGCGGTTCGCCCGTTCGATGACTCCATTAGACTGAGGAGTGTAGGGCGTAGTCGTTTCCTTTAGTATGCCCTCTGATTTTAGGTATTCTGTGAATTCCTTGAAGGTATACTCACCGCCTCCATCTGTACGAAATCGGTTCACTTGCTTGCCGGACTCCTTCTCTCTAAGAGCCTTCAAGTGTTTGAATTTCTCCAGGGCTTCCGAGTTGTACTTCAATATATACTCATCCAAATGCCTCATGGCGTCATCGATTAAGAGCAGCATATATCGACCTTCTGTGATGGCTGTGTCCAGGGGACCGCATATGTCTGAGTGCACGAGCCGCAGAGGCGCAGTGGCACAGGAAGTTGTATTCGGAGTGAAGGGCCTTCGAGCTACTTTGCAAGTGATACAGCTCTCAAAATCGCACTTCCCATTCGGATTTGAACCGTCGACAATGACATTCGGCAGGATCCACACAGGCTTCTGACCGACATGTGCCAAGTGGCGCTGCCATAACATCCGTTTCTCTGCATTGTTCCGAGATACATGCCCAGTCGTCTTAAGTGCCAGCAGGCCACTGTCATTGTCAATATTGGTGTAGTCGGTCGATTCTGAAGCTCAATCCAGAACGCGATCCAGAAAGTTTACCCCATCGACTTGAGGTCCAGTGGCAATCAACTTGCCATGGCGATTGTAGAGGTTGAGACCGTAGTGATACACTGGTTCAACATTGCCGTCCTTGTGCATGATCTGAGACTGTGAGATGAGATTGAACGATCCTGGCAAATGCACCACTTCTTGAAGTATGATCATTTCCATCTTTCCGTCTGGCAGGTGGCAAATCAACATAACAGTTGCATATCCGGATGCAAACGATGTGACCCCATTTTATCCCTTGACCTTGTCCGTATTCTGAGGACATTCAGTGTAGGAGATGAACATTGATCGATGGCCAGAGATATGAGTCATGCATCCGCCATCGAAGAACCAACCACTGGATGAAGCATTTGAGCTGGCCATGATCCAATAGTTGTTGATCGACGTGGTGAGAGTCGAAGTAGCCAATGGTTCAGTTGATGCTGTTGCAGCAGCGTCAGCAGACTTTGGTGGATCGCCTCGTCGCTTGCTCAAGCAGTTCTTTGTGATATGCCCTCTCCGTTGGCAATGAACGCACTTCCGCAGATCCTTCTCTTTCCTATCGTTGTCTCCCTTATGATCTCTCCCATTTCTCTTTGGACTTTTGCCGCCTTTACTGGCTTTACCATTACCACTTTTGCCACCCTTCTTTGCAAAGAGCACAGCTTCTGGAGCGGGCCCAATTCTCTCTCTTGATTGCAGCTTCCTTCGCGATGAGCTTGGTGACAATCTCATCAGGCGTGGCGGTCATCGTGGCATTTTTGTCAATCATGAGCTCCAGGAAGACTTTCCACTCGTCGTTCCTTGGGATCCCGCAGCGGAGGTAGAAGATGTGCTCTCGCTCACTGATCTTGGCGATTGTCTTTGCAGAGTCTATGTAAGTAGCATCAGTGTCAGTGGTCGATGGCCCGGCGCAGAGATTGTAATCCTTGACCTTCCGATCGATCCGCGATGTGTAGTTGTCGATATCTCCGCAGCCCTGTAGCTTGATGCTCCACAGGTCTTCCCTAATCCCGAAGATGTTGAGCTTCAACTTTGACTGGTTGGCTGATGCTAGGTTTTCCCAAAGCGTCTTTGCATCATCGACGACCATGTATTCCGCTTGTATTCTCTGCTCCATGCCCAGCAGGATACTTGATCTGGCATCACAATGGCTATTCATCCAGTCGTTGAAAACGGCCTTCTCTGTAGCGGTCGCGTTTGCAGCTGGCTCTCCCAGCTTGTCATCGTGTCCTTTGATGATACCATACACTTCCTTCTGCTCGAGATGTAGGGCCATCTCGGTTGCCCATTGTACATAGTTAGTGCGATTGAACTTGGTGATGGTGATTGTAGTTGAACTCATCTTATATCGCAATTGTCAGTTATCGTAGTGTCTCAGACTGTAAGGGAGATCTCCAGTGGGCGTCGTCAGAAACACGGCAGGATACAGGCCAATTGCTTAGCTTGTGAAGACGCTTCTTCATGACGATATTGACCACCACTTGACAAATGAAAGTGGAAGCGTTCATCGTCGGTTCCCTCTGTACATGCCAGAGGTCATAACCTGGTGTATCGTGGCGTCTGGTCAAGTGGCCGAGTGTGGGCGGGCCTATGCGATTGTGTGTCGATTGCATGGTGCGAGAAGACATGTTGCATCAACATACGGTCAATTGATGGCTAATGGTGCTAACTACACAAGAGGCGAGTTACATCATAGTCCTTGGCATAGTGATATCCGTACTTCCAATCAGCTCAACATAATATACATGGAGTTGTACTAATAAACTTCAGAATTGTATATGATTTTGCCTTTTCTGACTTGAAAATTATCTTCAGATATATTTCTTTCTTGTATTGCAGCACCCCATCCACTATTCTCAGACAATATTCCAAGTGTAACGTTCCCATATTCATCAAGGCTGTTTTGATGTTGAATTGATAAGTTACATGGTGACTGGCAAACTCGCCATTCCATGGAACAAAGCTAAATTGAAAATAATTGTTAAGAATAATGATGAGTTCAATTTGAGAAAGATTACCCAATACATACTGATCAATGGGGATGGATTCAATATGTCTGGTCGTATTGTTCCCTGTAACAGCACAATCTCAAAAGTGAATCTTGAGCAATCCCTGGGAATCATCAGTGTGATCATGAGAGAGAACTGCGGGTGATACCAATTACAAGATTACTATGTCCTCTACTGATGATTGATAGTGTGATACTGAGAGACTATCATTCAAGGAGATATAAAAAATACATTATCCAGCACCTTTGAAAATGTATAACCATTGTCAACATTAGTGTGGGATTGAAGAATGTTGTATTGCATTTCAAGGAAGGATGATGTGGCTGTCCGAACGGAATAGTGGAAAGACTTGAGTTCTACTTGTAAAAATGGCATCCAAATGAAATCAGTTATTAGTGTATGGGGATATGCACAAAACAAGTGAAGGGCATAGAGTCGGAAAGGGTAGTAATCATCTAACGAAATAGTCAAATGGTCTGGTAGACCAGAGGAACACTCCATTCTACCATTAGGGAAAAGGGACACTCCAAGCCAGTTAGATATCTAATGGCAAGACTGGTAAACAGGGAGGATTGTTAGGAAGAGGAGGAAGGGCATGGTATCAGAGAATTGAATAGGTGGATGGAAGGTGAAGAGTGGTTTCTGGTAGAGGAGGCCCTGATATAGAAAGAGAGGGTACTGGGAAGTGAATCCTCAACTTTTAAATAAGTTTGTAAGAATAGCAATGCTCTGGGATAATGTTAAATACGACAATTTTGCTTGTAGGTTGACATCGGCATATAATTAATCGGTTTGGATACCAGATACAACCCTCCCAGACACTCCGGCCGACCTCACCAGTGCTTCTAAGTCATTCCAGACACTCCCCGGCCCCTCCAGAGCTAAGGTATGTGCCCTCAGATGTTGTATGAGAATTCTCATGTGTCCCTGACAGCACCTGCAGTTATGGAGGTACATCCAAGATACTACAGTATATAACATATAGGATAGTCACATTTTGCAGCAGCCAAGACCTCTGTACAGGTCCGCTGGAGACTTTGTGTGCAGCTGAGACTTTAGCACACAGCACCACAGGAGACTTTTACGATGGTGTGGTATTCCCAACACGGTGGTTCTTTGTGTTGCATAGCCACAAGCCATTGTGTCTATCATATTCATCAATGTTACAATCACTAGACGATTGGCATCATCATAATATGGAATGTATTATCTACCTAAATTTGTCTATATGTATACAGACAGTCAGGTTGGCTGCAGACGGTATTAGAGAGTTGAATTGGAGCAGCACGTGGAGATGCTGATCGAATAACCCTATAGATGCACCTGGAGGCTTAGTTTGAGTGAGTTTTGAGATGCACTGGGATGGAGGAGGTAATAGAGTGAACCAAAAGATGCAAATGGAAGCCAAGGTCAAGTGAACCTCAGAGATGCACTTGGAGACTTTCACCATGTGAAGTTAGAGATGCACTTGGAGGCCAAGATTGAGTGAACTGAGAAATGCACTTACAGGCTGTGATGAAGCGAGATTGGAGATGCACTTGGAGGCGTTGATGATACAAACTTGGTGGCTGTGATCGAGCAAAATTGGGGATGTGGAGATGAACTTTGATGCTGTGATGGTGTAAACTTTGAGGCTATAATCAAGAGAGTTTGGAGATATACACAGAGCCCTAGATTAAGTAAACTCTGTAATGCACTTGCAGGTTGGTTTGTTAGCAGCTGAAAGATACAGTTGGAGGTCGTGATCTAGTGAGTTTGGAGATTTGCATGGATGCCAAGAGTGTCTACAGTCAATCATGTAGTTCAAGAACCAATCGAGTGAAAATGGTATACTACTTGAATGTGATCAATCGGAATGTGGTGAAAATTGAGGTGGGTGATGCTGATAAGGTTGATCAGGAGGTGGTAGATCTGGAGGTGGTTGATCCAGTGGTGCTTGATCAGGAGGTGGTTGATCTGGAGGAGATCAATGTGGAGGTGGTCAATCTGGTGGTGGTTGTTCTGAACGTGGTCGATATGGAGGTGGTGGACCTGGATGTGGTGGATCTCAATGTGGTGGATCTGGAGGTGGTGGATCTGGAGTCGGTCGATCTGGAGGTGGTCGATCTGGAGGCAGTCGATCTGGAGGCGGTCAATCTGGAGGCGGTCAATCTGGAGGCGGTCAATCTGGAGGCGGTCAATCTGGAGGAGGTCAATCTGGAGGCGGCCGATCTGGAAGTAGTAGATCTGGAGGTGGTCGATCTGGAGATGGTAGATCTGGAGGTGGTAGAGCTGGAGGTGGTGGATCTGGAGGTGGTGGATCTGGAGATAGTTGATGTGGAGGTAGTCAATCCAGATGTAGTTGATCTGTAGGTAATCACCCAGGAGGTGGTCAATCTGGAGGTGGTGGATCTGGAGGTAATCGATTGAGAGGTGCCCAATGTGGAAGTGGCCATTTTGGTTGTAGTTGATTTGAAGGAGGTCGATCTGATGGACATCAATCTGGGGAAGGTTGAACTGGATCAGGTTTATTGGTTGATGGAGGATAGGGAGGTGGTTGATTTGGTGGCAGTAGATCTGGTGGGAGTCGTGACCCAAGCTTAGTCTCTATTCATTGGTTAACTCCTTATCATGGTAATATCGAGAGCAGAGTACAACAAGAGGGTATGTAATGATATGGCAGATGACAGGCTCACTTGGAGTCGGAGAAAGTTGATTGTGGGTTGATGCTGTACTCAAGATAAGTGGTACTAAGTTTCATCCGCCAAATGTAAAATCGTTTAGAAGTCATAACTCAATGACTGAACTATTCTGCACAGTGAGAGATATCCTTCCAGAGACTTTTAGATGCTCGGTGAGAGGCTGAATTCGAAAGAATTACCTCTGAGGTGCTCTGTGAGTACTTTCAGGTCCTCCTTGAAGATTCTAATGTAGAAGCACAAAATACAACACTGCTCCATACAGTATGATGTTATTTTCAGAAGGCCTTAAATTGATGCCTGTAGGTGAAAAAAATTTGGCACTCCTCGGACTATGACAGTCATCTGCATGATAATTCCTGTGTACATCGAACCTGGAGGCAGAATGTCTACAACCGATAATATATAGTGCCAAAATTGAATAGTTCAATTCAGTATACATTCTTACAGCTACTGAAACAAATTAGATATTGGAACTAATATACAATCCAGTCGGTATCTAATTCCACATCGTTATTCACAAGCCATTAGCAATCAATATCACAGGATGCAGTATTCTCCTGCACCACATATTCAGGTCCAACTATTGGTCCAACAGGTGCAATATGGACAGAATTAGTCTGTGGGACAACCCAGATGAACCCAGCAATGCAATCAGCTCAACCATGCAGATCATTGTAAGTTGATGGAATTACCAGCACATATTGTTAAGCTTGGAGATGTAATACCCACGGTTGATTCTTCTTGCACCTTTTAGAAAAGGTTGATATCATGATTGTGGCTGGGAGATGGTTATGGATTAGGTGGCTCTGGTTTGGGTGAGTACAGCTCAAATATAATATATGAAACGATGGGATTTAGCCTTGGAAAGTATTACGGAGGTCATTCTCAGCACGTTGCATATACTGGACCCAGATGATATGAGCGTCAGGGATGATCCATTGGTTTACATGTGTATGTTCTACCTTGCAACCATGTTCCATACAGTCAATCCAAGTAGGGTTGTGAAATGGTTGACAGCAATACGACAGCCCATTCTGAAGTGTAACAAAGATTCAGTCTATGAGTACATTCTGATCATATCCGAACGCCAACCCACTATGTGTGTTTCCCCAGTCCTCCTCCAGTTGCTGGCGGAATAGTTTTCCAAAGTTGGGAAGTCCAAAATCTAATAATGCATCTCTTAGTGAGGTTAATTTCATACATTGGCACACTCCATGGAGTTGAGGTTTTTACAAATGACATACCTGCTGTGATACAGAGTGGAAAATGGGCTGATTGTGACACTGCTGGAGATGTATCAGATGGGCTCCGTGTGAACTTCACAGTGAATATGTTGCTGATAGTTCGTTGAAATCCTGCACAGAGTCAATGTCGTACCAGAGTTCAAGTATGAGATATGGTAGTGTCTCCTCGATATCATTATGACCAATACACCAGTCATTCTGCATGAGTATCAGTCACATGTCACTGACTTTGTTGGTAGATCAATATGCCTCTTCTGGGTTGGTGATAAGGCGCTGTGCAGAAATGTCAGCTGTTAAATTGTTAGTAGAACCCATTCTCCGAATTGACTCTGATATATGGCTCACATGATGCGTCATTCGATATTTGAAATGTATTATGCATTGTTCAATGGTTTTTTGGAGCTCCTGAATACTGATTGTCTTCTACTGAAGTTATTCCATGATCAAGCAGATGGCTAGTTCCTTCTGGCACTGCTTCCGATCATTGAAGTTGATGATGTGAATCATACTCAGCGGCTGGCCAGTGAAGACCTCGTGCCAGGTAATGGCTTCAGTGTCGGCAATGGATAGGCCAATCAGAAATTGCCCACTCTGGTCGGTGATCATATTTGCCACCCCGCCATCCACGACCACTGCTGTAGTTTGCATCCGAGGTAATTTTTGGATGACTATGTTTCTGGGACTGGTTGCATTAGTTATGACTTTATGCAATAGTTATCACCCATCTTGTTGGAATAATTTATCAAAACACTTGATTTTGTCAGTTGTCACCAGATGGATTTTGCACTCAAGTCTCTTGATTGCATTTGGATGATCAACATCTGATCGTTAAGTCGCTAGATGTTAGGTTGTATTCAAGAGCACCTGAAACTGCCGACGTTTTGTAATGGTACCATTTTCTGCCCCATACTTGATGGCTTGTATTGCAGCCGGATTTTTAAGAACCATTTGTCCCTGTATGTGAAGGGATTCTCTTTCCAACCGTTTATCTAGTTTGGCCTTTGCAGACTTCAACACTTGTCGATTTCAAAAATTACCTTTCATCTGTCAACGTTGCTTGAGTGCATTCTCTTGTGCTTTGAGGGATAGATCAGAGTGATTCTGTTACCTAACGAATCAAGAGAATTCACATAATGCCCACACTGCACCAATTACCAGTTGATCGCATGATGTTCCCACTGCAGTTGTTCAATCATCTTTGGAGAAGTTAAGAATTGGAGTGCAATTCGATGCTAGTATTCTGATCATTCCATGGATCCCAATTCCATGGCAGGTCCTGCTTGTGGATCAATTAAATTGTATAGAGAAGTGCTGGAGGCCAAGATATCATAATACAAATGTAAATCAATTGTCAAATTCATCCTGGACATTTATAGCTTTCAGGTATGTGAGCAGCCAATTGAATAAGTTCTTAACTAAATCCATGTGCAGCTGAGGATACTCAGCAGACTGCGAGAGCCAGAAGATATTGCAGAAAGGGTATTGCCGGAACAGGTTGTGCATCGGGTCAACTTCTAGTGTGCAGAGCATCAATATTAGTATCCTTCAGAAACTCCAACTAAATATGCAGATCTCTTGAGCAATCCAGTAGCTGAAGCATAGAATGTACCATCGGCACATGTTTAGGAATTTCATCCATTGGGCAAGAGTCATATGAGACTTGAGCAACATTCAATTGTTCTGGAAAATCCTTGACCCTGGTAGCCAACAGAGGGTAACAATGTTACTGGAAGCCATCGGTAAAATCCCACTTCAACTTAGGATGAGTTATGTCAGGAGGGTAATGTTGAGACAGCACAGTTCCAACTGCATTTGGAATGCATTCTCATTGTTTCGGGCACCACTCGGGGCACATCAGATAACTTCAATGAGAACACAGGCACTAAGTTTAGATAAACGGCAAAGATCTTTTCGAGGAATCCCAATGGTTAAATTCAGCGGCCAGGAACGCTGATTGCCCAGAATATTAGTCAAGTGAGCCATATCGGATGCACCAATGACCTGCATAATTATAGCTGTGGTGGGAAGTTAATGCTCTGGATCCCACCACCAATCTCCCATGATGATCTCACTGTGGAACAGATGAGCCTCTCAGTCTGTGCGGCTTACTGGTTCCATATCTAGGTGTTCCTGAAAAGGGAGATGTGCTGAAAGGAACTGGATATATTTGAAAATGTCCCTATAGTATAATATTCTGAAAATATGTGAATCATCTTCAATCCAACTGCCTTTGTGAAGCCCACTCTTCAGTTCAGAGTGGAGCTTGCTCAGGGTATCACCTGGTTGGAATGATTCGATTTTGAAGTTCTCCAGTCCATGTTTCAGATGTTGATATATCCACAATGTTGTTTTCTGGCAAAATGGTTGCACCTGCGGAAAGTCATGTGCAGACTGAAATGGATGCGATGGATTTCATTGTTAGGAGTGCTTTTGATGCTTGTTGTTTAATCAAGTTGCTTTACCATATACTCACCCACCCACATTTTCCACACCAACTTCCTCTCAATGAGCCATTGAATTTATTGGATCTGAGGTGAATGTGAGATTAGGGATCATGGGGTCTATTTGTTCTTCGTCAGGGGTATCTTCAGGTGGTGGTGTACGATGTATATTGTTAATAGATAGATTATTAGTTGACAGCTTCTCAATGGCCATATAGGTGCACCAGCTGTAGTCAAATCCTATTGACTCGGGGCGATCCCGGCCTGCAGGTGTTAGAAACCCATCTGGTTCAAGCCCTTTATTCATCGATATTGAATGCATCTGCTGCTAGAGAGCCTCTCGTACATTCTTGTTAAATCATTTCTGTTTGCAGATTAACCATTTTACATGTTTCCGGCAAGTGTTAACCATGGTTGAGAAATGCTCAGTGCTCTGACCAATTTCAATGATGCTTTAGGGGGTATGAGGTGTTGCTGGACTAGAGCCTCAGGGATATTGGTTTGAAAGGGAGTTAACTCAGGTTAGCATGTCACTTTCACAGCTGCATCACACCCCACCAAATGTAGGGGAGGGGGTAAACCACAGTCACCTTACCATCAGTTTTGTTTATACACTATCATGATATCTATCAAATTCTGCACAATAATGCTGCACATCATCTGCTGAAAATCGTTGGCAGTGACAACAAGATTTCTTTTGTCGTTACTGCTATTAACTTTCAATGCTGTTCATTAGGTGCTGCTACAATCACAACAATTGTTTCTATCATATACTATCCCATTATGGCATTAGGCAGTATAAAGCTATGCTGAAGCCTGGAGCTGCAGATGAACAGAATAGATCATCTTCTTACAACGAATTGGTATGTTTCCGAGCTAGCAGTTTGCCTTGTCAAATGATCATCCAGCACTGATTGGTATGTGTGCTGTGTTCTTGAGTAATGATCCTTGACCAGTGGGTGGATCCTCCGAGACAATTCAGTGTACACTAGGAGCTCAACAGGCATTAGTCACTTTTGGTGCTTGACTCACTAGCCTGCTAATGAATAATGTTGCAGCTGCTAGGTGTATATTTTGTATGTAAAGTCCTTAGTTATGCTAACCTTGAAACTTGATATAGTTCCTATTGGATGCCAGGAGATATCATATGACATCCATTCTCTGACCATTACAGTCATGATCCAAATGAAGGTGATTATGGATCCATGATTTGAATACACCAATTTGATCATATACCACACATAGGTGGGATGTGTGTGATTATGGTCTGCTTTTCTGTGCCGGCATCTTGAATCAAAGATCCAGTGAGATACCGATGGGTGTGACACATAGAGTGATACACGAGGCCTTTGTTCTGATGAAGGTCACTGCTACCTTCAATATACTCAACTCCACTCTAGATTATTTGACATCACAAATTGGATTGAGATTTATTTAACACCAGCATTGATTCATATATAGTGTCCACACAAGGATCTCTGCCAAAAACAACCATTCTGGCTTGAACAGGTGTGGTATTTGCGTGATATCAACACCTATTTGCTATCCTCTGATCATCAGATAATTATGTTCAATATGCACCAACCAATGTCACATTCAAATCAAGCCACCCACTAATCCGTCTTATCCACCACAGGGGAATGGTTACCCATGTTCACAGCCATCATTTCTAGGAGCTCCCCAGTTCTATGTAATTGCCCAATCGAACATGACACCAAGTTCACAACTAAGTTCCAGTCGAACCCAACAATGTCTGAGTCAAAGACCAAGGTGGAAAGCCTAAGATTTCCCACAGGGCAGTTACAGTGGACCTCAAATGCTCCCCCATCAACAGTACTCAGGACAAGGGCCCTGATGCCCAGGTATGCCACATGTGGGTTCCAGACCACCTGAAAACAATCCAGTCATTCAGCTGACATCTCCTACCTCAACTGCACAAGAACATCTTTCTGGCCCACCTGTGAGAACCCCCATATGCCTCCTGAAGAACTGAATCCAGCCAGCTGTGGGACGGTACACAACATATGATTCAGACATCACTGATAGGCCGCCATTGCGGGAGCTATCCTACAATGAATATGACCTGGATGTTGATAGCGATGATGTTACGGGGGTTCTTAATCCCAATACTCAGTACAACATTTATTGAATTAAGTACAGCCGCCTATCTAAGAAACTCTTTCTCTCCTCGTCTTATCCTAAGACTCAACCTCTTGCACCTGCGTTGCAAGAACGACCTCCCGAAACCGGTACCACAGCTCATCTCCGCAATCGATGTAGATTTCACCTCTCTGTCAAACGACCACTCCTCAGAATACTCCTCGAATGGTAATGCGCCGGTATTGAGATATCTCAATACCAGATGGTCGATATTCTCGAGGTCGCAAAAATGTAAAACCACTTGGTAGATGTGGGTTAAACGGTGCTCATCCAAACTGAAGAGAAGATTGCCGAAATGTTTGACTATCTATTGAAGTGCATAGTCGGATTGTGTCAACCTGTGTCCAGGCATAAAAAGCGTAATCATGTATATGGTTGAGAGACGTAATCATGAAGTATATAATAGATAGAATTCTTAATAATATTTTAAGATTGTCTTCGGTGCTTCTGTGTTGACTGAGAATAGCTGTTGTTGCTTGCTTCCTTTCATTGCCGCAGCAATGGTGTCTCTTTATAGCCAACATTCTTGGTCTTGTGTTGCCACACCTACTTGGTATGATTATGCCGCTCATGATAGCATTAACATGGACACTCCCCTCAAGGTGTTCCGTGATAACTGCCACGCTCCCCATAGGTTATGTGTCCATGCAATGTGGTTTCAAAGCACTATGCTTCTGATAACAATCAGGCCATCCACCGCACGATATCATATCAGCCAACGCATCAGACACACTTCAACTTAGACATCTTGCAATCGAACGAGTCCGTAGTTGGAACATCTACCATATAAAAATTGATAATGTTTATCGCAAATTAATTCCTTCAACATGCGCGCAATCAATTTAAACGTCATGGATTTAATCGGCGACCAACCGACACCACGCCAATGTAGAATATAGACGCGTAAGCTCGTATCCGATACGAGGTTACATTGCGATCCATACAACTTAAATCAGTAAGTTGTGCTCGCTCTTCGCATATTGCCAACGTCATTTTTCCCTCAGGTACGTCATGCTAAGGTCGAGACTTCTCTCCAACCAGAACGTGCCTTACTGGATCCTAGCGCATTATGGGATAGGAGAAAGAAGTTCTCTCAATCGCATCTGACTATCAACTGCCGTGCATGATAACCATGCATGTCCCGCTAGTATCAGGAAGGTGAATGCGACTAGTATGAAACCCTGCTGGAAGGCATACTACTGGCCGACTTGTTGAATCATGATTAGGTGTTATGCAAGTCACTGTCTGACTATACTGATTCTGATTCAATATCAAGTACCATTATCGCTGCTACGGGACAACCCCTAACAGATGACTTATTGGACTTGGCCAGTACTGAAGGGAAAGTTCCAATCAACTTGAAGCAGACTGAATTCTCCTCGAAGCGATATACCCAAACTTTGGGACTGCCTAACTTGAGTAACTGCAACAAGCACAAGAAGGTATAAGTGGCTGAGAATCCGGAGCAAATGCATCGGAGTAGTATCCGAGGGCTGAACCATTTTAAACAGCTGTTGGAATGTCCTGTACATTGGGAGATGGAGGTTACAGATCTTTTAGTGACTTTCAAGTACAGACCGCATTTGGAAAACATTGATAATTGAGGATAGATTTGGCAGCAGTGGATCGAGTTGATATTCAACACATGTACAAGCGATGTTCAAGAGGCATGAAAGAAGGAACAGGGAGGCAACCAGCAACCAGCAATCCATTTCGCCAAGCATGTGGGTTCAAAGGCGACAGGTAACCTCCCACTGTGGCCAAATACATCATTCAAGGTTATGATTTGTCAGGTGCTGAATGGAGACGATGACAATGCATCTGGAAAGCAACTCAAAGCCACCTACAGGGATTTGTTGCACTTTGAGGAGCTAATAGAATCCATGGAAACTAATTGTGGCCTGAAAGAGCATTACTGTCTAACTGCGCTATACAAATACACCTCAAAGCAGGTACAATTGGATGAACAGTATATGGGGTTATAGGTTCATTGGCAAATAATGATTGACCACTTCTATGGGCAGATTTCGTTCAACTGTTGCCTTTTTGATGCCTTCAAGGTGAAGAAGGGTCACAATTGAATATCATTTTTTATTGAAAGGAGGGCAGCTACAGGGCAGAATATTGTGGAGTACGAAATTAGACCGGCCAAAGTAATCCCTACCAGCCTTGTAGCTGTTAGATATGCCACACTGCTAATCAGTATACATAGGCTGCAGCAGAATCTGAGGAGAATGGAATTGTGAAGGAGGAGGACACTGGTGCATAGGAGATTGGAAGTAGTAATCATTTAAGTTCTGATTAAGTGAATAGAATTAATTAAATTCAACATATAGTTATTGGGTCCAAATGGTTGTTGGTGATATACCTAACATCAGGATGATTTTCAGGAGTGCTGGAGGATGAGCCAATCTTCCCTGCATCTTTCGGTACAACTGAAAGAGATAATTGAAGAAGAAAAGAAGACTGAACAATGGGCACAGGAGGTTCATGAGCAAGTCAATGGCAAGGAGATCCTCAATCCAGATTATTGCAGTTCAGTATTGAGTACAGTATACAATGAGATCTGCCAGGAATTGGAACCTGCATGTCTGGATGCAGTGGTGCGGCTAGTGAATAGCCATCCAATTCACCAATCACATGATGACTGGGTTGCTGGAAACAAGTATTCAATTCCAGGCCTACTGGGAAGCTGGTTTCTGGCGCACCAGGTATGGGCAATATGGTTCATCATGAAATGATAGGTTTGGGATTTGGATATGACAGGAGTACTAGTGGCAGATGAAATGGGCATCAGAAAAATGGTTACCTGACTGACCATGACTATGATATTCCAATCGCGGGATGAGATGGTCATTGCCGAGTTGGCACTGTCAATCATGTGGTGGAATACCCTTGGCGAATGGGTAAATAGGACACCAAATTTCCATTCTGTGATTATTAGTGAAGAATGAGAGTGGTAACCATTGCTGAGACTGAATTCAATGCCGCGCCACCATTTAGACATCCAGACAACTCTAACTGTAGAGTTTACCGAGCTTGCTTCAGCCCTTGAACCAATTGTAGTCATGACAATCGCGTCAGTGACAGAGACATTGAAGAGTGTCATCAATGAAATGACACATGGGACTAATTTCAAACTGGTGAACGTGTTGGATGCAGAAAATGCCAAACTCACTCATGAGGATCTGAACAGCAGTATTGACAAGGCAGAAAGCCGATGGAATATCCACCATGTTTCATATGATAACTAAATATCCGCAGCGAAACAATCAAGCAATGACCAACTGTCACACTGTGTCATGAATTTTGGGAGTTTTGATTAGTCTCAGCAGGACAGGATGACAAACAGAAAGGGCTGGCAAATTGCAATGAATGCTAAAATTGGATTGAAGCTTCAAGTCCCAGCCACAACAAAATGCCATTCACCCTTTGATTAGTTTCATCAAACAATATAGTTATTTTCAAGTACACGTAAATATGTGGTAAATGATCTAGTGATAGTAATCCATTGTTCAGAGGGATTGGATTCCATGGTGAAGAGTTCGATGCATGCCATCCAGACTAAAGAGAAGATAGCTCAACCAGATGCTGTGCACCGGATGATCCAAATTGTCAAGGGCTGGGAGATCTGAATGTTGTCAGAATTGAAACTGGCACATAAGAAACCATTGATTCATATTCGCAAGGAGAATGCACACGTCGTCAATCTCGAAAGGACGGAGGGTGCTCAAGAAATTCTAAACACCCACATGGTAAGATAAACCATGCAAGGTCCATCAGGAGCATAGAGGGTACATGGATGCTGGTTGGCATATGCTTCATTCGTACTGGGAGACACCCAGCATCGCACCGACCATTGCAATTAATGGTACCATGCATGACCACTCCATATTGGGTGGATTCTCCACTTCGCTGATGGCTGAAAGACGCAATTGTACCAATGCTTGTCATTTTAGCAGTGGAGTATCCCAAACCCGATGAAGATGATGTAACAAATGTGGCCATCTTCCATGGACATGGATGAATTCATCATGTCTGGCATAGTGCACCTCCTCTGCCTGGCCAAGTCCATTATTGCCAGTGGTGGCAACAGAAGTTTTTCGATGATAATTTGGATATTTTCTAACTGTTTGCTGAAATGGGCAACAATGAGCACACAGAAGTGCAGCACAAATTCCAAGATTCACCAAAGCCTGCTGTGTTGATAACAACACCACAAGTGGTCAGGAGTAGCTTTAAGCCTACAGCCGCAAACTATCGAGTAAGAACTAAGATGTTTTGGTTATTGAATGAGCAACACTAGGCTTTTGCATGGGTTCTCTGGGTAGGGCAAGACAGAGTCCCACAGCCATGGCTATAGAAGATACGTCGCAGTGGGTATGATACCCAAGCGGACGATCTCCACCAGCTCTCTGGCGCAGAACGCAGGAGTATTCTGCATGGCCTGAAATGTGTACTGAATATAACAACCTCAATGATATGCTGCATTCTCGAGTATCAGAAGGATGTAACAATCCGGATTTCAGTGCAAGGTGACGTGGTGCAGTCAGATGGTGAGCATGAACAATAGCCATCAGGACAGTAAAATCCAGATTCACCTCTTTACACATTGAATGCACATACTCTCACCAACTGATGTATAATAGTCAAATGGTGTTCACATTAAGGAGCTTCTAAGGATTAAAGTAGTACTCTGTAGAATCCAATTCAATTTCATGTTGGTTGATTATTAGTGACGAATATAAGAAGATGTCCATGATAAAACATGTATTTGGTATAATGAAACATAGACTTCTTTGGATGATTGAATCTGTAATCAACAGCCGGTGCGCCAGTGCAATGGTGGAGAGTAGATGGAATATATATTCAGGACAATATTGACTGACTAACAATCAACAGTGCCGTCTAGTCATCATTGTTATAATGATTTGAAGCTGCAAATACTCCTAATGTTTAAGGTATATGTTGTGTGTAGTATTGGGATACCTAAACCAGCAAGAAGATCTCAACAGGTTCGTTAATGACATATTTTCGGTGCACTGCCAACCGTGATAGTGATTAGAGATATTTGTAATCTGCAGATTCCAGGTATGCCAGAAACTCAGATAGCAATTTAATGTATTCCTTACTCTCATATCTCAGGTGCACTGGAGACTGGACACAGGAAAGAATTAAGGATATTGAATCAATCAACAATATTGAATTTATTATAGTCAATTGCACTAGAGATTTCCTGACACTTCTCAATACTCATTTTGATAGATGCAGCAGAGCATATTGCAATGAGGTTGTAAAATTAGAATTGTCTTGCCAATATCAAGTTCCAATGTTGTATCCTGAAACACAGCTCATAGATACCAGGCTTCAACACAGGATATGCAGCTGAGTATTTCCTCACTTATGATTGAATTTCCAAAACACCTCTGATTCACTGTCCAGTCCTGTTGGATAGTCTCAGACTTGACACCGCACAAATTTTCTATCTATACAACCAATTTTAGCCACCCACCAGTCATTATCAACATACTATTCCAGTAGAGACATGCCACTGAGTCACACAAGTGTGTGTATACCCACTTCACATCACCCTTGAATGATTTATTTTGCTTCATTACAACCATATTTCCAGTGTTGCTGAATGCTTTTGAATCTGTGGCTGGCAGCACATACACATTGTCATCAGTCAGACAATGCACATTGAGGTGCAGGCGGCTCATCCCACTCAGCCCCAACTACTATCTGAATCAATGATTGATCTGTATGTGGTGGCTGCCATTAGAATACCATAACTATAATACTCCGTGTCAACCCAAGTCTTTTTAGGAGGGTGTCTACCATACACTTTCTTTAAATGCCCATCCCTGGGGAACAAGTAACCACAGTTAACAAGATATTGACAAAGAAGTATGTTCAAATCGACATGTCAGAGATCCAGAAATAGATGCCATCATTCCGGCTCCATACCTAAGCCGCAGCTTGAGGGAGAGAATCTCAAATTTCAGTCTATTCTTCGTTGATCTGCAGATCACCGGCATACTCCTGCTCACCCTGTCTACTGTGTTTTCTAAACCAGGCATAAATTTAGATTCCTTATACAGTACATCCTCAACAAGGCTTATATTCAAACCAGTACTTGTGGAGACTTCACTCGATTCTCAATACATCATCAGCACAATGTATTGTAGTCACTGGGAGTCTCCAGGAGTGTCTGAGAGGATGTGGAGTGTAAACTTAGATGGGTCAATTTGAGGAGATTATCGGACCCTGGGAGGGCATTCCGGCCGGCCTTCGGAGTAATGGAGATCTCTGATGACTGGTACAGGAGTACCATTGGACTGAGTGTGGTATGTTTGAGAACACCTCGGAGCACCGGAGAGAACTCTAGGTGCCCCAGGAAGCACCTGGGAGCGCCGGTGACAAGACTGGGTGCGCTGACGACAAGCCTCAGAGTGCCGGCGACAAGCCTGGGAGAGCACCTCGAATCACAGTAGAGCAGACTGGGAAAAACAACATCTTCTTTGGGAATGCTGCTGGTGCGCCGGGAAATCATAGCTACTACTTATCGTTCAATGATTGTTAACACTCATGTATTCAGTCTCTATTCTCATCCATGTATCAATGTATCTATGTATCTATATAGCTACCCATCTACACATGGTATATCTGGACTGGCTGCAGGCGGTGCTTGAGAGCAATTCGAGGTGCGCCTGAAAATGACGTTCGAGTGAACTCAGAGATACCCTCTGAGGCTGTGATCGAGCGACTTTAGAGATGCACTTGGAGGGGGTGATCGATCATATTTGGAGATACACTTGAAAGCCCTGATCGAGTGAACTTAGAGATGCACTCTGAGATCGTGATCAAGCGAGTTTGGAGATGCCCTTGGAGGCCATGCTCATGCGAACTTGGAGGCCGTAATCGAGCGAGTCTGGAGATGCACTTGGAGGTCGTGATCGAGCGAGTTATGAGATATGCACTTGGAGGCCATGAGAGTGCGAACTTAGAGGCCGTAATCGAGCAAGTTTCTAGATGAACTTGGAGGCCATAATCGAGCGAGTCTGGAGATGAACTTAGAGGCCGTAATCGAGCTGGTCTGGAGATGCACTTGGAGGTCGTGATCGAGCAAGTTTGGAGATATGCATTTGGAGGTCACGAGGGTGCAAGCTTAGAGGCCGTAATCGAGCGAGTTTGGAGATGCACGTGGGGGCCATGATCATGCGAACTTGCAGGCCATAATCGAGCGAGTCTGGAGATGCACTTATATGCCATGATAGAGCAAGTTGGGAGATATGCACTTGGAGGCCATTAGAGTGCGGACTTGGAGGCTGTGATCGAGCAAGTTTAGAGATACACTTGGAGGCCGTGATCGATTGAGTTCGGAGATGAACTTGGAGGCTGTGACCGAGCGAGATGGGGCGAGTACTTGGAGGCGGTCGATGGATGGCATGCCGGGTGCTGAGACTCTTTTCATCGGTTAGTTAACTCGCAACGGTGGGAATGTGACAATGTGAATTACCTTTGAGCTCGCATCGAGAGCTGGCTGATGGCGGTCAATCGTGTATGGATGTACACCGGAAGCTGAAGCTACATTCAGGGGTCAACTCGTAATCATGAGAATGAAGGGAAGACAAACAATCTTGGGTGGATGCTGTACTCGGTGTATGCTGTACTTGGTGAAATGCTGTACTCGGCATATGCGGTACTCGGTGTATGCTGTACTTCAGTGTCAACTCATGATCATGGCATGGAGAGATAGAGAGGGATGACTTAACTTTGTGTTCTGCGATGATGCTTGAGTTGTGGACGAGAAAGAGAGAGATGGGGGATGAAGATGAGAATGATGTGGAAGATACAAGCAGATATGAGAAATCAGGGGTATGACATGCCTGATTGAGTTGGGAAGACCTCGTATCGGTGTTATTACATGCCGGATCGGGTCTCATAATTGCCATATTGGGGATGGTCAATCGACTCGCACACGAAATTCTCTCAAGTCCCAGTTTCTCATGATGATCTTCCCCATCTCCTCTCATCACTCTCGTTCTAGTCCTCAACTCTACCATAATCTATGAACACGAAGTTAAGTCATCCCTCTCTATCTCTCCATGCAATGATCCACAGTTAACACCGAGTACAGCATACACCGAGTACAAGCATACACCGAGTACAACATACACCTAGTACAGCATACACTGAGTACTGCATACACCACATACTGCATCATCCCAGGATCGACTCTCTCCCACTCCCAGCGAGTCTCTCATCTCTCGGCAGACCATGTTGTACTCAATTCTCTACATTCCCACAATTACAAGTTAACCAATGACTAGAGTCTCAGCTCCCGTTTCGCCTTCCTCCCGAACTACCGCCTGTAAGTAGTCGTCCAATCTCGCACGATCACGGCCTCCTAGTGGATCTCCCATCTCGCTGGATCATGGCCTCCAAATGTATCTCCACACTCGCACGATCACAGCTTCCAAGTACGCACTCCCATGGCCTCAAAGTGCATATATGCAAACTCGCTCGATCGTGGCCTCCAAGTGCATCTCCAGACTCGCTCGATTACGGCCTCCAAGATCGCACACTCATGACCTCCAAGTGCATATCTCCAAATTCGCGCGATTACGGCCTCCAAGTTCAAATGATCATGGCCTCCAACTGCAACTCCACACTCGCTCGATGGCAGCCTCCAAGTGTATCTCCACACTCGCACGATTACGGCGTCTAAGTTCGCACGATCATGGCCTCGGAGTTCAGCTCTAAGTTGACTCGATCACAGTTTGCTGAAATGGTGGAGCTTGAAGGCAGACAGCCCATCATCAACACTCTGCCTCACCTCGCAAAGCATCCTAAGAGAATTCTTGAGAAAGAGCCATTCTGGCTCGAGGAGCGTCGGAAGAGGGTGAGAGGATATGATGGGATACCTGGCCATGATGAACCACACCAATTGCGTGGATCTATAAACGCTTGGCAAGAGTGCATGAGGAACCACACAAATTATGTGGATCTATGAAAGCTCAGCAAGGGTGCGTGAGTCCCAAAGCTGGGAAAGAAAAATGGTGTATTTCGTATTATCTACCCCAGGTCTTCCAAATATATACTCTCTGTCGCTAAGTCCATCTCCGTTATCCCTGTATCTCCGTATGCCTATATATGGAGAGACCTAGATGATACATGCCATATTATGATGTAGTGAATCTTGTGACTGTAACAAAGATAAATATGATAAACGAAATGCCTTGTGGTTGTGGAACCCTACGAACCACTGCTGGTGTTGTTCAGTCATATTGTGTTCACTCTTACTAGAGTATGACAAGACCAAAATGCCCCCTCCGCCTCCGGGCGGGCCAGCAACATGGCGGAGCTCCCACCGCCACTACCCTTCATCCCCGCTGACCAATAAAAGTTGAATGATTGATACAACGGAAATGGAAGAAGCAATGAACAGATATTGACCCCGCTGCCGCCGCTGCCGCCCTGAACCACTGCTGTGAGAATATGGCACCAAGTCTACCACAGAACTTGCGCAGAGGTCTCAGCTGCTCACAAAGTCTCCCTCAGACCGGCGCTGAGGTCTCAGCAGCTCTCGAAGTCTCCTGCAGACCTGCGCAGAGGTCTCAGCAGCTCCAACATTTGACTATTCTAATAGTCAATCTCGTAGCATCTTGGATGCACCTCCATCCCTGCAGGTGCCTTAAGGAGCACCTGAGAATGCTCTTACAGAGTCTGAGAGCACATTGCAAAGCTCCAGGGGGGCCTGGGAGCATCTGGAAGTACTTAGAAGCACTGGTGGGGGCTACCGGAGTGTCTGGGAGGTATGTGTGTGGCTTTCGGACCGATTTGCATTTTGCTGATGAGTGTATGCCTGGGCAGCCAAAAAACTGTGTCGTACAGTAGATGATGAGACTGTATGTCCATCAAGACAGCATGACGAGAGAATATGAAACGCAGTCTCCGGTCAGTGGCTCAATTGTGCACATAGAACTCCCAGCCAAACGATGTGAATGAAGAACAAATTGTGAACAAATTTCAAGTTAAGAAAAGGCAGCTTCTCCAGGTGCAAGTAAGTTTCAATATCAGGGGAGCGTGAAATCCCAGCCATTGCATGGAATCGTGCGTACTGGTTGAACACTCGCTGAACCACAATCAGTTTGATCCTCTTTCCTTGCAGTGGTCTGCTTCCTCTCAGATGAAGCCTCTGCCCACATAGTGTTAGCAACAGGTGCGGGTTTAGACAGCGAAAACAGGTCAGTTCGGTTCCAGACCCGTCCGAAAACCCGAGCCGCTGACTGTGTTATGGCCCAAACCCGTACCCGGACGCGTCACCCCACAGGTTTTGCCGGGTTTGGGTTGACCGGTCGGTTCCAATCTCCGGTTCTGCGTTTCAGGTTTCACATTTGTGGTCGCATTCAGATATGCGACTGTTAGGCTAAAAATATTGACATTGGTATGTCACGATGTATTTTCAACGTATTGGCCACCTTAATGAGCAAATCAACAGACTCACGCGCCCGACCACATCCTGAAAATGAGCATCAACAGAGGGTGAACAATTTTTGGTCTTACATCTTCAGTAACATGAGTGGCACATAATCACAAGCATCCATAAACAAGGATATGGCAGCCTTCATTGGCAGATATGCACGGGATATTCCCGCCACATCCTCCAGGACAGTATCAACATATTTCATTTACAGAGCTACCACTAGGTATTCTTGAGCCGTTTAGCCATTCGATCAATGCTCGTCATTACTTGCAGGTTCCCACATCGGCTGCTCTGGTCTTCAAAATGGATGTTAGCTGCATTACAACACAGCAGATAGTGTACTAACCAGTGGATGTTCCTGCATCAGCTGGCATATCTGGATCAAAATCTGTGTTGTGCTGGCTCTGGTGGGCAGATGCATCAAGGGTAAAATATTCAGCACAGGGACGATAGGTATATGAATATGCATATCTGCCCAGCAAATTGACAATTTGGGAACGTTCAGATCCGGAATTGTTACCGGTTTGGGCAGGAGGAGTTCCGGGCATCGGTGGTGTCCGCTCTGGAGTCGGCTGTCTGCATACGTTGGGTGGAGATGCAGCTGGTCCATTGCGTCTCCAGCATGTCTGCGGATTCTTTACGGTGCCAGTGTGGCAAGAAAGGCATCCGGCAATGTGGTGTTGACGAAGCATAGCCAGGTGTCTTCCTCTCGTAGCTGTCACCTATTTGCGCCCAGAAATCTCAACACCCCGCATCTTTTCCTCTCGTACCTTGGCGCAAGGTTTCTTTATCAGATATTGGATTTCCTCTATTGCGTTGTGGGAAAACCCCTCTTTGGCCATTTTGGCCATATTCAAGGCCAGGCGCATGTCAGACTGTTCCAGCTGTACCCGACCTCCTTGCCTTGCCATAGTAGCAGACATGTTGCTATCCTACAAGAAATTAGTTGCTGCATTTAACAATAAGATTCGGCTATTAGCTGTACCATATATGCGTCCGTAGCCTCCTCATAGGTGATTACAGCCAGTTCCGTCCACTCATGGGGATGCTTATTGGGAAATTCACCCGCGGAGGTCCCCAAGCTGCCAACATCATGATATTAGATTTCGCGGACTGGGCGGGCAAATACCTTTGTTGACCATGGAAGATTCCCATTACCGGCAGCGATAAATTGGTCAAGTAGCTCTCGACGGACACCCGCTGTACGTTATACGGTTCATTGACGGCCATTTACCTCGATATGGGTATAGTCACTTCCAACGGCATGCAGCTTCTTATTCTTGTTGCGTCCAGTCTTATGGGCGATTTTTGAATGTTCACCCTGGGTAATATGTTTGTTGGCTGTATTGGCAGTGTCACAGTGGACTAACCAGTGTCTACATTCTTGCTGTGTGCCAATGAGTGACATATTTGATGTACCGCCCACCAATCGTCTTGATTTTGATACGTACTCACCTGGCTGAGGTGGTTGTGAATCCATGATTTGCTGGTGTGGAATAGAAGAGGAAGATGATAACGAAAAGATGTGGGAAGTCCTGAGGACTAGCTAGTTAGCTTCATGTCAGAATGGAATCAGTAGCAGCCAACATGTTCGTTATACTCAAGATGAATCTGGCTGAGTATGGCTGCAAGTTGCAGAGGTGTCCTACCTCCCCACGATGTGCAATAGGTCGGTCCGATGCTGTACGTTTGTTCACATGGATACAATGCGGTGTACAACAGCCGCGATCGAATGATTGTCAGATATATATAGCACAAGGTTGAAGGGACAGGATGTCTGCTGATGTTTGTCTCAAATATTCCCCGGGATATTACATGAAACTGATGCTATCAATCAAGTCATGTTGTACGGTTAGCCTAACTATTCCGAATTTATTAACAGTCAAAAGGGAGATTTTGCTTTGTTCAAGATGAGTAAACATACCAACCTTGACATGAAAGACACAGCTTGCCTCCATATTGTCCATGTTTGGCAACATCCAACATCTCGCTCAACAACAAAGTCAATGCAAACCACAATGGTCAATGCTCCGTAAAAAAACTTATCGCCACTTCCGGCAGGCAATTATGGCAAATCGACACAGCTGTCCACCGAATGACGTCATCAAGCGAATGAAGGCAAGAGCGGCTTGGAAGCAAACAGAGTCTGAGCCCATGGGGCATTGCGCAACTTGCGATGCAAACAGAAGCTTGTGGCCAAGAATCAATGAGAAACGCAGTTCCTAAGCAATGAAGAGAAAGACGAATGGATTGAGGATTATGTTGAGAGAGAAACTGCGGGTGGAAGAAAGCGAGTTGAAGATGCAGAGACAGCAGTTCAGCTAGAGCAGTGAGTTATGATGAATGCTGACACGACCGGATTGATGAACTGAGTGCCCGAGGAGACATTTCAGTAGATGATCGTTCCGATGAGAGACAGTCTGAGTGATATTGCAAGTTCTGACGATGGGGAGAATTGGGATGATCAGGATGATGGAGAGACAGTGCATGGCCAGCTGAGCGAAGATTATGAACCCGGCTGGGTGATGGGCAGAATCACCAAAACGGTATAGCAGCGCGTGGAGAAGTTTCAGAAGTAGCAGATGAAGATTGACAAATTGAGACAACCGGGATGGGAGGATGCAGCCGACTACTCAAGTGACAGAGATACGGAGTACAGCACATCCAGATTCAGGATTCCAGCAGTGGTTAAACCGCAACAGATGATGATGCATCGGCACCTGCTCTGACATCATTTGGAGAGCTTATGGAGTGTCCTGACATTTTCCCCGGAATATCGCATATGCCACAAGGGACTTTCCGACATAGAAGTAGTCATTTCAGGCTAGGTGCTGGGAAGCCGCGGTCAGACATGACTATGCCCGGTCTCGCGCCCGCCTGAGTGCCTGATTCATCACTCATTCAGATTGTGAAGCATGTTGATGTCATAAGCTTTTACCTTTGCATATAACGTCACCAGCTAATCACTATATAGAAATCGGATTCGGACGAAAACATGCTGAAGGCTCCTGAATCAGCGGAGGAATAGAAAGGCAAATTGGTCTTTTGACGTCATATCTCAGTGAAACGCAATTTGTGTACCAATTTTGCTATGTGTCAACTGTTTCTTGAATTCCGTGACCATATTGCGAGACATGGTAATTTGTCTCGGCATGTGCAAGGGTCGAACGCACAATGTGAAAGTTTTCGAATCCATATCAGGCTGTAATATGGCCACCAAGTTTGATTTCTGTTTGCCCAGTACTGTTAAGTGAGAAAGCAAAAGCTATAGTAGTGACAAAATGTACTAACACAATGTAATTGAGTGATGTCATACCAGTCATGAAAATAGCAGTCAGTGCCCAATACGAATCTGTCTGTATGACGACTGTCATGCTGCATTCATCCATGCATCCAACTGCGTCACTCTCCACATAGAACTGGTGCACATGGTTGAGCTATTTTGAAATTGCTTATGGTACGTCATGGAAATCAAGGAGAAGGAGCTGGATGAGGACAGCTGAGGAAGACAAGCTATATTTGACACAAACTAGTGAAATGATCTACATGCCGTGAATTGCCAGCCGGAAGTGCAAGAATGTGATAGGGCCACGTTATCTCTCACTAAGATACTGTGGATAGAGGTTGATCAGGAATTGAGAGGTAACAAAGATCCTGGATGCAAATGATATTACTTGCAAACGCAATATTGGATGTCAATAATGAGTATACTGCTCATTGCATTGAATTATTCAGTGTACAAAGGCTGTTTCGATGTGATTAATGTCAGTGTCAACAGAGCCTCAATGGTTTCTAGTCTTACACATTAGGCAATCAAATGTCTGAATTATCACATCATTCCAAAAAGAATGTATTGGTTGGCGCGATAGCGCAAATGGCAAATGACACGCTCGTTGCTCCATCTTAAAAATCAGCCTCAACTGAGAGTAAACGGTTTTTGGCCTTGCATCTTGGAAAATCTAAAGGACTGTGCGGCAACATTAACCCGTGATCAAAAGATTGGCCGCCTTTTCAGGCAAAAATGGTTGCGACAACAATGCTACTATATCCTAAAAATCAGCGTCAACGGAGCATCAATAACTTATGGCCTTGTATTATCAAAAATCCAAGGGCTGAGCGGCAACATTAACCGGAAATGGAACTATCGGCCGTCTTTCTAGGCAAAAACAGTTGTGACAACATCGCTGCTATGTCTCGAATATGAGCATGAATGGATCATCAACAATTTTAGGCCTTGCATCGTCGAGAATTATGGGGCTGTACGACGACATTAATCTATAATTGCACCATCGTCCCCCTTTCAAGGCAAAAATCTTTTCAAGGTCATCGTGCCTATGCCCAAAAAATGACCATCATCAGAGTGTCAACGATTTTAGGCCTTGCATCTTAGATACTCAAGTGGCTCTGCGGCAACATTAACCCATAATCAAACTATCGGCTGCCTTCCTAGGCATAAATGGTTGCGACAACATCTCTGCTATATCTTAAATATGCATGTCAACACAGCATCAACGATTTGAGGCATTGCATCTTCGATAATGAAAGGGCTGTGCAACGACATTGATCCATAATTGAACTATCCGCCCGCTTTCTAGGCGAAAATGCTTCGGACAACATCATACCTATGCCCAACAATGGGCATCAATGGAGTGTCAACAATTTTAGGCCTTGAATCTTCGACAATCATGGGGCTGTCCGTCCACATTGATTATGTTATCCCCAATCCAACAATCCGCCGCCTACATAGGCTAACATGCTTGCGACAACATCGGAAATATATCCTAAAACGATAGTCAATGGAGCGTCAACGATTTTTGATCTGGCATCTTGAATAATCTGAGGGCAATGGAACACAGCTAATCCACAATTAATCTATTGGCAGTCTTTATTGGGAGAAATGCTACCGACGATATCACGTCCGCCATCTACAACTGAGCACCCACAGAGGGTCATCAATCTTTGTGGAGGCTCAGCAACATACACAGCAATGAACTGCATTGCGGTGTTCCTAAATTGAGTGTTATGCGGTCACTCTTTGCAATATATCTTTATATACAACTTCACAAATATGGAAGCAATGTCCCACAGATCTGTTTTTTTCGCTTGTAGCTCTAGAGTCTATATTCAAGAACCCGCATTCTACTTTGCTATGACGTAACTTTCGGCAGTCTTTCAAGTCGGATTACCCAGCTTTTTAATTCCTACCACCATGTCGCATTCGAAATCTTTGAATACCTCATTGCTAGAGGTTACAATCTTTTCCAAAAATGAATGTGTTTTCATTTGTGATTTGAGCGACCTTACTTTACAAATCATCTTCGATGGTTGGTGGGCTTCAATGAATGTAGGCTCGAAAAGTCATGTTGCTTGGAATCAATCTAGACATGCGTCTTCTTGGCGATTTTGTTTACACTGCGGAATTGAGGAGACCGGCAGCCCTGGAATCATATGTATCATTTGTCATCAAGTTCTTCACCATCCATTAGAACATCGGATCGGCTCAATGGGGAACCACTTGCTGGCCACAGCACACATCGCGAAGTTAAACGAGATAACAGAGTCGGAAGTGACTGAATTGACTAGTTCGAAGGTTGATGAAACAGCTTTGGCCATCATGATGAGGCAAGGAAGTCGAGGAATTACAATAGGAAGATTGTAGAGGAAATTCATTTCTGACCTCCAGGTTGATCCATATTGACTGAAATGACAGACAAAATGTTCCAAACGGGCAGCTAAGGACTTTGAAACTTCTGAATTACACCAAGACGTGTTGAATCATCACCCCATGTTACGATCTGTTTCAGCTCATATTCCCTGGTATGCTATATCAAATTTTGGGCTAGGACGGTCATACAAGGCATTACGAAGTTACCTAGTGCTGCCATCCGCCACGACGCTTAGCAACATTTGCCGGAGCGGATATGCACTGACCATGGATGCATTTAGGAACCATTTGCCATCACGAAATGAAGTTTGTGTAGCTTTGTACGCATGGACATTAACTATCAAACTCGCCATAATGTCAGTCATTACTTACTATATGGATCGAAATTGGGCATTGCGTGAAGTACAACTCACTTTCGATGAGGTTGATTGCCTATTCATCTCCGGTCTCGAAACCAAATTCCGGATGATAGGTCAAGGGCCAACATCGTGGAGCAAGTCCAGCCATGTATTTGAACGATGTGCTTGATCGTTTTGAGCTTACAAACAGCTGTTTGCTTGGAATTACGACTGATAATGCTTCCTCAAATTGCTCGATGACACGCGAGTCACAGTCAACACTTGAGTACTCCGGAATCGAGTGGCCTGCATTGAGGAACCACATACCATTCATGGCACACATCATATAGCTGGCTTTAGGTGCATTGATGAGTGGTCTGGGTGAAAAGACCGCTCCAAGTATTAAAAAGCTCAAGAGCAAGATCAGCAATTTGGAGAGAATGAACGCATCGAGGATGGGAAGAGTCAAACACTTCCCACACAGGGCAATGCTAGAATTAACAAGGTGTCGGCCATGAGACCAGGCTTAGCAAAGATAATTGAGAAAGTATGTATTTGAAGATATTTTTGAAAGTCCTGAAACTGACCTTTATATAGCAGAGAATGCTTCCATATTGATTATGCTGACACCTGGTCTTTGAAACGAGTTCATTGACTGTCAAAAAGCCAAGGTCTGCATTGCAGTAATACCTATTATGGATGTGAAGACATGTTGGAACTCGACACTGGAGTAGCTTGAGCGAGCCTCATAATTACAAGGATTCAGCCGTGAGTGGCTCCAACATCCAAAATACAGTGATTACTCGCCACTCTTCATAACACAGGATGAATGGACCATGGTCAAGTACGTCATTGAAGTTTTGAGGCCATTCCGATATTACACCCTGTGGATGTCGAAGAGGATTACAGTCACATTGCATCATGTTATCACAGTGTCCAATGACATGTTCCATCACATGGATGGCGTTATGCAAGCATTGGCTCAGAAGAGAACTCAATGGAAGGAAGACTTGTTCTTCGCCATGAAGTTAGCTCGAAAAAATCTGTCCAAATATAATGCTAAAGGAACTCCATCGACGGTTATGGGTCTCATTTCAGAACATATCCTCTATCCTTTCCGTAAGTTGCGATCATTTACAAAGTAGGACAACGGAATGGATATCAATCCTGAGGATGAGACATCGTATACTACCTCATACTGAGAGGCCTTGCTGAAGTGTGTGGAGAATGAATACAGTGCCAGACATCAACTCATGACGGTCAATAAACCGGAATGCGTACTGAGCATCAATCTCATCCCCCCTGCAAAGGCTCCAGGAACCGGTCAATCATCCTTTGACTCATATGATTTGTCCAGCGATGATGAAGAATCCGTAATACCTAACATTATGACTCAAACGACACCCAGATGAAGTGTTCGTGCAGCACACTTATTGACTGCTCCCAGGCTCTATTTCAATTCAACACCTGAAGCAACAAAGAACTGGGTGCAAATTAATCAAAATCTCAATAATTACCACTCCGACCCACTGGAAATTAGCAGTACATTTTGGATACCGGACATAACTGACTGGTGGCCCCAACAAGTGGACACGCACTCAAAGTAAGCTGATCTCTCCAATGGGGCGCGCGACATATTCTCTATCATACCACATGGTCTCGGGGTGGAGGCCCGTTATTCCTTTGGCCGAGATGTTATCGGGTGGAGGCAGTCAAACACCACAGGCGAGACCCTTTGTGAAAAAGACGTTGTAATGCAGTTTGCGCGAGCCAATAACAGAATTCTGGCAGGCGATGACCCAGCATTGGATGGGACGAATACAAAAAACAACTCGGAAATGAAGACAGAGGCCGAGGAAAGGACACTGCACAGACTGGCCATGGTCTACGACTTTTTGAAAATGTGGCAAGGCAGCCAAGACCTACGTGCTACACAGAAGTAATCTCACGCTCAAAATCAGCAGATGGCAGCCATAGGATACAGTTCGGAAACGGAAGAGATCCCCAAAGCATCCGGGTCACTCTTTCAACATGATGGTGCGGCTGCATTTACATTGTCAGAAAGATCACCTTTGCCACCAGCTTTGTCTTCAAAGGACCTCCCTGGGGGACGAACTCAAATATGCAATGTCTGCCGAATCAGAAGACTCAACCGTCATCCAGTCGAAAGAGATACGGATAGCTCACCTGAGAGCATTTCGCACAACGAAAATTGGCTTAACTGGAATGGCGACTTGGATTATCCAAATGTCAGTGAAGACGATGGCGCAACAGATGTTGAATCTGCTATTAGGCAAGACACTGGAATCGAGCATCCGGAATGCCCTGAGCAGCGGGATGAGAGTGCTGCACCAAATGTTCCCGGATTGATTCGGCCAATATGGAAGTCACAGAGACAGGCTGAAATGGTGTTGCTGACATTCAATGCAATCGAAATGAGGAGGAATAAGGGAGTGAAGGAAATGTAGGACAGAATGCGTCAATGTTTCACCCGCGTCTTTATGTAGCATGACTGAGAGTTTCAGTTAGAGATATATTATCGGTGAATGATGAGCAGTAGCATGTGAATATCCGTTGATAAACAGATGTATAGCAGGCGCAATGAATCTTTTGGCAAGATATATATATTTCAGTCGGGTGAGAGTGAACAGTGCTAGAATGTTACTGCGCTCAGCTTTGCCACAGGGCCGAGTCTCAATCTGTCCGAAAGACAACCAATATGTTCAAATCATCATGAAAACAATTATTGATGGCAGCAGATGTTGGATGGACAATAAATTAAAATGAGTGTCAACAGAGTGTCAACAATGTGTGGTCTTGTAAGAACGGTCATTGAACAGTGATTTGGTCACAGTTATGCATCACTTACGTATTGGCAGCTTTTATACGCAAAAGAGACAGTAACACAGGAACCACGCAATTCTGAAAATGAGGGTCAACGGAGTGTCAACAGTTGGTAGCTTTGCATCTTGGGTAATTTATGTTCCGATTGGTTGCAGACATCCATTTATGAGATATTGGCATCCTTCACCCCGAAAAACAATAGCGACATGTTCCCTGCAGCATCCTGAAAATGAGCTTCAATGGAGCATCAACAGTTTTAGGTATTGCATAAGTGGTAATCAAGGAATCGCGTGCATCATCGTGCTCATAACGGAATTATTGACCGCCTTGATTGGCAAAAACCCAGTATATCAAAGGAAAAACACGGATTCGAAAATATTCGATATTGCAAACTGCAAAACATGGAAAAACCTATTATTGGTTGTTGAAAATGCAATTTTGATAAGACACTATTCACAAACTGCAAAAACAAGAGCCTCATATGAATCTATAGATGGACCTGCTGACAACAGGCCCAATTCTAACAGGTTGGGAGTTTACAATTGAACCGCACCTGAGTTGACGGTTCAGGTTCATTGACGACCCAGACCACGACTTTGGCCACAGTTTGGTTTGGACCCAGATCCGGACCCGAAGTCACGGTCCAAAACCATTGCTAACACTCGAAAGAGGCATATTGATCTACCAACATAGTCAATTACATTCAACAGATGCTCAAGCACAATGACATGTCTACTGATCTTGAATATATGCAAGAGACATTGTTGTATCTTGCGCTTCAAGTCTGTTATGATATTGAGTCTGCAAAAGTTTTCAACCTACTGCCCGCTACTGATAAACGGCATGATCCACCCAGACCCCATCTTCTACACCTCTAGCATTGTCAGGAGAAGCCATTTTTCTGCCCCATATCACAACAGGTACATCATTTGAGAGAAACCCATGTCTGCGGAGTGTGCAGAAGTATCGAATAAACCTCACTCAGCGATTCATCTGAGGGTTTCGGAATTTCCAACTTTGGACAGCAATTCTGCGTACAAATTGAAAATGACTGGGGACACAAAGTTAGTGGACTGGTGCTCGCATATGATCAGAATGTACTCAAAGACAGTGTATTTATTACACTTCAGCAAGGGCTGTCATACTACAGTCAACCATTTCACTACCCTACATCTGCTGAGCGTCCGGGATATGATTGCAAGGTGGAATATACTGATCCTAACCAAGGGATCATGCCTGAATCTCATGATATCTGGGTCCATTATCTGGAAAGTGACCCTGATATCACCTTCCAATGCAGAGTTCCTTCTTGTCCAGCATCATACTGTAGCTGGACTCCACCTAATCAGCTCATCCAATTTCAGGAGCACCTTCCTGCCAGAAAAACGATATTGACATTGTCTACGAGGTGCAAGAAGACTCAACACTGGATATTTCATCCTTAAGCTCAAGATAATGCAGTGGTGATTCCAACAAAGTACAAAGATCGGAATGGTTGGGCCAATTGTGTTGACAGGTTCATCCAGGTTGTCAAAGAGACTGATATGATGCATATTGTTCCTGTCAGAGCAATTGTTGGACTGGCACACTTGGTGTGAGAGCATGCTGCATCAGATAGAATCGATAGCTTATGGCTTGTAAATTATCTTTTGGATTTTGATACCTACTGGACTGTATATTAAGTTACAATGGCTGAATCAAGGAGTGCAGGAGGAACATAGTTAATTCAATTGTACTATTTGATATAAACATTTTAATGGTCACTCCCTGAGAGTACGGCTCCAGGTTCGCGATGCACCGGAATATCTTTCCAGATGCAGCCAATATTCTCAATAGCTCTATAATTTGCACATCCTAATAGTTTGATTTTGTAGCATTTTGAAGGCAACTATACCCTCTTCAGGATATTCGTGTATTCTGTTCCACAACTTCCGGAACATTGAGAAACACCAGTGATGTAGTCTCGGAGCACCTCAGAGCACATTGCTTTGCACTCGGCCTATCTGGGAGCATCTGGCAGCATCTGGAAGGATCAGTGTGGCTGTTCAGAGTTGCTGAGTTGTTCAGTTGTGACTTCCAAACCATTTTACATTTTGCTGATGGGGTAATGCCATCACAATCCTGTGACTAGATTGCAGCGACAATATATGCAGACTCTGACAGCTGGTGGCAGGCTCTGAAAAGACCAGTCCAATCACATGACAAATTGCTGCCATAATTATGGTGGGTATATATGTGGATTCTAGCAGTGGCCAATGGGCACTGACAAGACCTAGCCGATATTATGCAAAGCGTCGGACAAGATCACGGCAACCACTCTGACACCTGACTGTGAGTTGTGACTGGTTAATGTGAATGCACAAGTAGCCTCTGCAATATGTTGTATAGTGTAGATCTTGTGTACTTAATTACACCTTGTTCTGCATAGCCACTCTCACTATTACCCCAAGAGTAGTTGGTTTGTACATCAAAGTGAAGGGACAAAGTAGAAATACTACTATAAGCTTACTGTGTGTTACGCATTTGGTATCCACATTACATATTATGACACTAGGCTTAATTTTCCATTATCCAACATTATAGCTATTGTAGTAGACTATAGGTGGTTATATAGCTTACAGTAAATTACATATGGCAAAATAACTTTTTCCAATTATGTACTGCAGATTCCATGTATATGATTGTCTCTAATCTATTATTGAAACACATCATATATGTAATAGCTACAATTCTCTGTCTGCTGAAATCTAGAATCTATCATTATTCAAATATTTCTTAATATCAACCCTCAATCATTCAGAGCTTCTGTCTTTGATATGATGATTGTCTTCCCATACAACTGTTCTATTTTCAAGATACCCAGTGGGAGTAGTACTTATCTAGATTAACAATTCAGTTTGACTTGCTTAAGAATTGATATATCTCTGTATGATAGCTGACTGGTATATGCTACTTTCCTTGCTGGATACTAAATATATATATTTCCATATCTCCTTACTCTTTCTACTATTCAATCAATCAAACACATAAGTTCAAAGCCCTGATCAAGGCTAGTCATATTGATTGGCAAGTCTTCTAGTTGAGGCAGTTATCTGTTGCTGTTGAGTCTAGCTGGGGATTTACAGAACTAGTCTCACTGAAATTATACAGAATTAATATCTATCTGATATTAGTTGTTGCCAGTTGTTTGTTGTTGTTAGTCTGTTCATTATCTGATATCAAGTGTCCAAATTAATGCTGTGGTGTTGTCTGTTTGGTTGTTCTGTAGTAAATACCGGAGTCCATGGGGAGTATTAGTTGTACAGTTGTATCTGTTCTTATTAAGTATAATTTTCTGTCTCTTTTGTATTTCCAGAGATGGAGTAGGTTTCTGGGAAGATTCCTGCATCACAGAAATCAGCCAGCCAGATGGGTCCTTTATCTGTGGATTTGTTGTTTGGCTTTCTTAGTTCTGAAGTTCTTGCTGCTTCTGATTTTATGGAGTGCAGCAAGAGGGGGAAGTGTTACAGATGTACATAACGTTGCAGGTCTGATACATGGTCCTGCTGCAGGGGCCGATGCCTCCTGTATATCTCGAGTCTTTCTCCTTCTCTTTTCTCTGTAGCATACAATACACGCACACGGTTCTCCCTACCTCATATCGTAACAGACAACTTCTGGTGCAGTTCAGCAAGGGATGCTGCACAGTTAAAGTAGGGTAACACAAGCTTTTCGGGTCAAATTTTCCCCTCTTTTCCCACATCACTAGAACCCTGACGGAAACTTCGGAGCACTCTTCATCGACAAATAACTTGTATTTACTCCAGAGTACTACCGCCATGCCTGAAATTCCAACGCTAACGACCACAACTACATCTCTTGCTTCTGAAAAGATTGCCGCGCTCCGCCTCGTCAGTGATAGCATAGCGCAACAGCGCCAAATACTAAACCGGCGCGTTATTACACACCCATATTTTCTAGCGCCAACCCTTGCACTCCTTGCGATTATTGCAAAGCTCAACTACCATCTCGCGGCAGACCTTGCCACTCTCACTGTCCTTCTTGCCGGCGTAACAATAGCTTTGTTGTCGCTGGTCTCGCGGTATACTTGCGAATATCTCGAGCGAGCGGAAGCTGTCGGGAGCCAAAAGGGGTTGGGGCAGTATATTAACACTCTTGGAAGGCAGGTGGTGGTTGCGAAATGGGGGGAGAAGGTTATAGGCGCGGTCGTGCTTCAAATTGGGAAGGGGGACAAAGTAGCACTGGTGTGGGCATGGACGGTAGAACGGCGGTACCGCGGGAAGGGGTTGGGAAGGGGTTTAGTATAAACCCATGCGCTCCTACCTCTCTAGAGCTAACACGAATTAGTTAGAGAAAGCGGTTGAAGTTGTAAGGGAGAAGATTGGACCTGGTCATGAAATTCAGTGGGCGCCTGACCACGCGAGTGAGTTTCAAGCCGAAAGATTTGTTTAATACTGACTTCGAAACCGCAGACTCATTCCGTATCCCATCGATGCCCGGTGTGTTCAATAGACCCTTCGAGTGGAGCGAATCGCACGCTCTAAGGTTGCTCGAGGAAGTGTCCCGACAGAAGGAATAATGTATTCTTAAGAAACTGGGCCGTATTCCCAGTTATACGAATTGTGATGAGTTTAAGCTACTGTTCACTCTCATTTCTCACTTTCCAGATTCCATGACAGGGAAGGAGGAAAAGGATGGGTCTACACATGAACAGAGAATAGTTATACAAAATATCCCCGGATCAAGTAAACGCCATAGAAAATACAATGTCCCGGGACGAAAGAAAACGAAACACAATTACTCCGCCTTTCCCACATCTCTCCATCCCATATCTTTAATAGAAGTCAGAAATGACCTGGGGAACCTGGGTACATGCGCCAATCCGTTAAAGGGTATATATGGAATGTTTAGGGAAAGAAACAGTCCAGATACGGATTCTAGTTGTAACACACTACTGCAAGAGCCGCTAATCCTCACCGACAGCGGCAGAGGCAGCAACCGCTGCTCTAGCTATAGCGGCATTAGTCCTTGCCCTGGATTCATCGAGCCTTTCGAGTTCTAGGGTGCAATTGTCCAACTCTTCTTTAACACGTTTACTTTCTCTCACCAATAAAACCCTTTTCTCCAGAAGCAGCTGGCGTTTCTGATCGTGTGTGAGTTCAGGACCCTGACAGAGCGCAAGAAGGCTAGGCTCGATAGGAACATCACGAGTTGAACCTTGGGAGATATTTAGGATCGAGTTGATCGACTGATGTCCTCTGCTGTCAAGTAAGTCGTCCTCCATAGACTGTGACAATGACCGCTTTCTTTGCTGTGACTGTGGGTTTGCTTGTGTAAGTGTGGCGTGTATATTTTGACCGCTACTTGGAATTGCAGTCATAGGAATAGCAGAATCTGTTGCCATAGTATGAGAATGTGTAGTGAAGTCCACGGGCGGTGGAAAATGGCGATGTGCCTGTTGGTGCTGCTGCTGCTGCCGCTGCTGGGCATAGGGATGCGGCGATGAGATTTGCAACTGGCTCACATCGGTCATTTCTGTGTCGGCGAGCGAATGTTTCTGCTGTGGCTGCTGTGGAGATTGTACCTGATTGGCAACTGATACAGGACCAGGGGTAAAATTTCCATTGGCAGGAGCGACGACTCGTTTTCGTCGCCTAATTATGGTCTTTTTCATCGCCTCGGGACGATGCACACCATGGAGCTTGTGGTACAGACCTGCAGAAACACAATTCAATTATATCAGTAAAAGTTCGTTCAAGTAATACAAATAGCTGGAGGAGTAGAAAATCATTGATCTGGTGAGGTGGGCGAAAAATGGGAAACAATCTCCTATCATCGAAATTGTCGCAGATGACCACCCACAGCTGAGAAGAGACTACAGAGACTTCACATACCACAGGCATTACAAATCGTGTGTCCGCTTTCATCCCTACGCCAAAGCGGCGTGATCGTTGTACCACAGTTTTGACAAGCAATAATGACTGTCGTACTGGTCGGAGAGCCACCTGTACCCGCTGGTTGCGGTGGTTGTGGCTGTGGCTGTGGTTGTGATTGTGGTTGTGGCGGTGGCTGGGGTTGTGGCTGGGGTTGTGGCTGGGGTTGCGACTGTGGCGATGGTGCTCTAGCTGCCGATATACTTTCTGTAATAGCGGGATCTGTTCGGATGCAATCATCTGAACTGCCATAGTGTCCAGGAATCGTGAGTTGAGCAGCTTTTGCCACACGGTTATTGTATGCGGGACATCCATTACAACCCTCGGCACCACCGGTTCCGTTGCAGCTTCCTCCGCCAGGACATGTCCCCGAAGATATGTGGTCTGCTGCGACATATGTGGCGCCATTCGAAGCGTGTATAGGGCCAACAGTTGAATTACCTTGCAGAGGACGCTTGAGATTTGTAGGTCTCGATTGATTCCGAGCTTTTTGATAAAGACCACAAGCATTGCAAATAGTCTTTCCATCGGGATCGCGACGCCACAGAGGAGTACGAGTTGTGCCGCAGTTACTAGGAGAAATCGAGGAAGCTCTGATTAGAGTGGGTGTGTTTGGAAGGCGACTATGGGGGAATTATAGTACCTGCATACTTGGCCACCAGTAGGAGTTCCTGGTTCGCTTTGGGTCTGTTGTTGTGTGGTATGTTGCAAATGTGATTGCTGGTGCTGATGCGACTGCACCACTGGCTGGTGTTGATCCGACTGGTGCTGGTGCTGCTGGTACTGGTGCTGTCGAAGAGGTGTGGAATTGTGTTGATGTGATGGTTGAAGCTGCTGAACGACTTCGACCGTTGCAGTGCGACTGCTGGCCAAAACTTGCGAAGCGGCAACCATTTCACTCCTAGAAATATTGGCTCCGTTCCGGTCATGGTCTTGCGCGGTCGTTTCAGGCTCTATTTGGGTTTGCGGTTGCTGCGGTGACAAGAGTGCAGGATCGGTTGGGGGAACTTGCGCACCGATTTCAGCAGCAGATACTGCAGAAGTTGTAGTGGACATGTTGCGTGAGGTTGGAGTCGATATTGCGAAAGGTTCCGTATAACGGATGAAGTTTCTCCAAACTCCCCACTGACGCTAAGGTAGTGACGCGCCGCAAGAACACCGCGTGACACTAGACTGTGGCGGTTATGGATGATCGAGCTGGAGAAGGTGTTGAGGACGTGCGTTTGGACTGGGACCGATGACCTAACACGAAGGAGGGTTGGGTACGAACTCCGAAGTACCTGGTCCGTAATCCCTTTTGTTTTGCAGAAAAAGAAATTATTCAAAGTTACCAGAGAAAGATTCTACTCATTGTGATGCTTATATCATTCTTATCAGGCCTTAATGTAACATTTCGCACTCTGTAATAATAAGTATGTAGCGTTGAGAGCGGAGTGACTGTCCCACAAACCTCTCTAAAGAGCAATACAGCAATGAATTCCAGCGCTTACGACGGACCATTTTTGAAAGAGCACGGCATCCACTCTCCAAGTGAAGTAGTCAATTTGACAGGTTAATAGCAGTTATACATTTCTGTGATTGTGATGCAAATTGTTTGAAGCTTCGAAACTTATGGTACAGGATTGGGTCAATATTTCGGTGTTTAGTCGGGTGGGGCAAGCAGCAACCGTATTTCTGGGTGTTAAAACGGTAGCACCTAAAAGGATGAGGTGATCTTGGGTACAAGCTACTTTAATACTAAATTTATGACAACAAAATCGCGTAGCTTATAATTACGACAGCATGATTAGACAGTAGATTTGAACTATTATTTCATGTGGCTAAAAGCTTCGTTGTCACCCAAACGGTATAATTCTTCCCCAAGCTTAAGATGCATTCCGAGATCAACCTGCTCTCGTGCCCAGACTTTTTCGCCGAGCGAGGTGAAAATCTGGCATACAACTTTATCGGCAAACGGCAAGATCATGTATGCCTCACATGATAACCAGTCCATTACTCACTGTTACTGTGATGCGGATGTGCAGGTCAATCCAGTAGACAAGGCATCGCAGATTGAAGTTGGCAGAGTCTAAAGAAGCAAAATGTTAGTTACTTGACAACTTTCATATAGGTAGATACAACAATGTGGGTGATTTTTTGGAAGTCTGAACAAAATGAAGTTTAAAAGGTAGTGAAGAACTGGGTGGTATAGATATGCACATTAATTCACATCCAAAACATCAGTGTACTGATCCATGTATGGAAGCCAGAAATGGTGCTTAGATTCAGAACTTTCCACCATTCCACACAAGGAACCAAGTGGGGCTAAAGATTGTATACAACAAGTCTAAAAAGAGAGTATCATACAACAATGCCATCAGGTGTGTCTGGCGCCCAAGTCCATTAATGGTATGCTGAATACACAGCATTGCAATATATAGTAAAAGTCTTACAATAATTATTTCTGGGGGCAGCTACATTGGCAAAGCTGCAAATCGACTATATGCGGCACTACATACAGCTTATAGCAAGCTTTCCATCCACCCCTGCATGACGGGCAGTCTATCGTCATCTATAGTCAATTCAGAAAGATGTTGGTTTGGGCCGATAGAGTTGGATATGGCTGGCGGCTGGAAATGGACCTTTACCTATCTTTACTGCCTGGCTGTTATACCGGTACTGAATAAACTGGAGAGCCCACTGGTGCTTGAGTGTCTACTTTGAAGCCTTGCTTGATAGCCTGCTTGGAAGCCTGCTTGATGTAATGGGCGGGTTCGGGCGTAAGTGATATTGGTTACAATAATGAGATATCGTAATTGGAACAAGGTACTCGATGTTCAGATCAAGAGAGTCAGAACAAGGCAACTATCTGAGCTGTTTCAAAGTCGTAACTTGCTTTGCTATACAAGAGAACTTGTAAAGAGAGAAGAAAAGGAAATCGTCCAACATACAACAACCTTTCTTTATATACAGTTTATCAACCACCATTGAACAATTCCTCATGCCTCGATGTACCATCCAAATATCCACCTGTGATCTTACACACCTCCAACATCATTCCTTATCAACGAAACCACGCCACATCACCCGATGTCGCAACACCTCAGATCAGTTCCTTATTACAACATATTGTACTGCCACCACTGCACCCCTATCTCCACGTCTCCCAATGTCTCTGTCTTTCCGTAACACCGCTTCCTTCCCAAACCTATACCTTTGTATACCTCCCAACATCACTCAACACCTGCACCGTAACACTCGAGAATCTACATTGGGAAAAACTTCTGCACTACCATAACCAAGATTTACTATGGCTATTACCACTGAATTACAGTAGTCTACCCAAGATCATAGTGCCATAACATATATTTGTATTAATATGGGAGTGTTATGGGAGTGTTACCATATATGAATGTGTGTGAGAACCATTTACAGAATGAGAATTATTTCTCATACTGTATACCCTGTTATAACCCCAGTTTTATCTATCACTATTATCGCCGCCATCACCACCACCATCACCACCATCGCCAGCATCACCACCATCACCATCACCACCATCACCATCACCACCATCGCCAGCATCACCACCATCACCATCACCACCATCACCATCACCACCATCACCATCACCACCATCACCATCACCACCATCACCATCACCACCATCACCATCACCACCATCACTATCACCACCATCACTATCACCACCATCACTATCACCTTGATTGGGCACTACACTCTTAGATCATTCATGCATGAGCAGTATGTGATACCTCCCTGCCAGCTTTCAGTGCAGCCAGATCCACTACAACAGGTAAAGCCAGATACAATGCTGGATGCGAAGCCAGCTCAACTACTTTATTTGCAGCCCAATCTTCTGTAACAAGCCAAGACAAATCCACTCTTACCAACTTTGTTCCAGCAAATGCAGATCCCCTGTTTCCAGCAAACCCCAATTCTTGCATACCAGCAAGCTCAGATCCATTACTACCAGCAAAGACAGTTTCACTCCAACAAGTGAAGCCAGATCCACTGCTACAAGTGAAGCCTGATTTACCCCTACCAGTAAAGCCAGAAATACCCCTACCAGAGAAGCCAGTTTCACCCCTACCAGCGAAGCCAGATCCACCACTATCAGCTTGCTCCCCACAAGGCAAGATTGTCAGAGAGGTGAGAGTGAGCTTGTCAGAGCAGTGAGTCCAAGCATATCACAGCATTATAAGTGAGTATGTCAGAGTTGTGAGAGTAATCATGTCAGTTGCAGAAGTGAGCATGTCAGAGTTGTGGGAGCAAAGCCAGATCCAATGCTTCTTGTCAGCTAATAGTAAATCAATAATCTCTGCTACAGGCGACGCCAGATCCACTGCTACCAGCTTGATGATAGCGAAGCCAGATACAAAGATTCTTGCCAGCTCATAGCGAATCCGGTTTCTCTGCTACTAGTAAGCTCACACCTACTTCTACTAGTGTGCTTCCAGCGAGTCCAGATCCACTGCTACCAGCAAAGCCAGTATCACCCCTACCAGCAAAGCCGAATCAACCACTACCAGCAAAGCCAGTTGCACCCCTACCAGCGAAGCCAGTTTTACCCCTACCAGTGAAGCTGAATCCACTGCTGCCAGCTTGCTCCCAGCAAAACCAGTTTCACCCCTACCAGTGAGGCAAAATCCACTGCTACAAGTGCAGGCAGTTTCACCCCTACCAGTGAAGCTGGATTGACTGCTACCAGCTCGGCCACTGTAAACACTATCAGTGAGGCTGGATCCACCGCTTCTGCGGAAGCCAGTTTCACCCCTACCAGCGATGCCAGTTGCACCCCTACCAGCGAAGCCAGATCCACCACCAACAGTGACGCCAGGCCCACCACTACCAGCTTGCTCCCAGCAAAGCCAGTTTTACCCCAACCAGCAAAGCCAGATGTACCTCTACCAGCTTATGCACAGTGCAGGCAGAGTGCCAGAGAGGTGGGAGTGAGCAGGTCAGAGCGGCGAGAAGAAGTATGTCAGAGTTTTAACAGTGAGTATGTCCGAGTTGAGCGAGCAATCATATTAGTTGTGAAAGTGAGCATGTCAGACTTGTGGGAGCGAGCTTGTTAGAGTTGTGAGAGGCAACATGTCAGAGTTGAGTGAGCAAGCATCTAAGAGTCATGAGAGTAAGAGTGTGCACTTGTGCTTGTCAGAGTTGTCCAATGGAGCATGTTAGGGTTAACAGTGTCCATGTTGCTGATGTGAAAGGAGATGTCAGAGTAGCAAATAAATGAATAAGTGTGATGAATATATAGTATAATCCATGAATTGCATTATATAATACATGCACTACACTTGAATTACATCAAGAATTCAGTTGTGCTATTGCTAAATCACAGGTGGATCATCAGGGGTTGCAGGAAATGGCTCTGGGGTAGTTTGTATTACATGTTGTTATCAGTATTACGGGCGGTTACTGTAGGCCATATGGCCTATGGTAGATTACAGGTATCAGAATACCTGATTCCAGATGTACTTCAAAACGTTGATTGATTTCCTGCTTGGAGGTCTGCTGGAGAGAGCCTCAATTCAAGAGGAGTAGAGTTTTGCACTGGAAGCATTGGCTGATGGAAAACTGAGAGATTGTCAAAGCTTCGCCTAATAGAATGCTCAAGGTCTATGGATGCTTTCATGCTGATGTTCACATAGCCAACATACTTGTCTAATTGCTTCTGGTACTATGATCACCATCACCAACACTATCAACATCACCATTGCCATTGCCATTGCTGTCACCATCACCATCGCCATTATCAACATCAGCCCCACACGGAATGCGCATTCATATGCCCACAACCAGGGGGAAGTGGGCAGCAGATCCCCCTGGAATGTCTGAGTCAGAGATTTGTTGTCCCCAAGAACCAATTGTCTACCTTACCTGCAGATTGGAAGATTCCAAATTTCAACACCATGACAGTGAGGCATCAAGAGATCTCATCACAGTGCCCACAGTAAAAATAATGGTCAGACTATGATGTTGACCGACATCATGATATAGGCCACCATACACAGCCAGCCCCTGCCCGCTGCTGCACACCGCATACCACCTGCCTCTCTCCTCCTGGCGCCAGGTGCCTGCAACTCCGCAAGTCTCTGGATCAAGTACATAGGAATACATGTGAACTTATGGTCAAGGGAGATTGGGAGTGTCTTGCCAATTGAGTGTGTCCATAGAAGGATAGAGCCAACTGGACTGGGAGGGCAGTTGCATGATCAGCATCTCGGCAGTCGATGGATCAGAACTGATAATGTTTGGTGTTATCTGCCCGGCAGACAAAAGATATCGACTCACCAACATCTCAGAATGCATGTATGCCAAGTTAGAGTAAGCATGAGGAGGAAGGCTGTAGCCCAGCACTACACAGGAAAAAAGTTCGAGTTTTGTGAGAGGAATGAGTGGAATGAGAAGGGACCAAAAGTAAAAGAGAACAAGAGAAGAAGTCGATTGATAGGAAGAGAGTGTTTGAAGCGAAAGTGGAAGACATATACAATGGGAAACAGGAGGGATCATTTACGCAAGTAGGGAAATAGTCAGATAAGGGGAGCTATCAAAGGCAATGATGTGTAATGGCATTCAGGATTAGGTCCTCGCCAATGGCACGAGACGTGTCCAGGGCCAGGTTACCGCACCATTATATAGATGATGCATGGTCTCTCTGAGATTGCCAGCAATAATCTTACCTATCAACAACTCTATTATATTACCAATCCACGTATGCAACAGTATCTTCCCATATACACTCATACGCGGCCATATACCGCTGTACGTCCATACGCTGTGATCGCTTTTGGTCAATTCGATACGTGTTGTTCACGGGATCTCGTGATTTACCCTGTTTGGCATGGCGTCCCAAATCCACGCATTGTATCAAAAATATGCCTCCAAAGAAGGGTACCCAAACTAAATTGCGCGTCACTGACATCTATGGGAGTGATGACAGTCTGCAGGCAGCAGCATCGACAGCCGTATGCACTATGCCAACGGACTTACCTGAGGCCGAGATTGATGATGATGATGACCTCAATGACGACCTCGGAGGTCAAAGAGAGCAAGATACCCTGATCGACTACGATTGTGCTGATCTCTGTTCCTAAATTACTGACAGGGATCGTCTAGATGTGGTGACTCAGATCAAGTTGATGCTGGAAATGCTGCTCGAACATCACGCCCATTACAAATCTGAACAGAATACTCAACCGGAGAGGATGGCAGCGAAACGAAAACGAATGGCTGCCGAACAGGATCAATGTGCTGCCGAACGTGCCAAACGTGCCAAATGAAGCATCACAGTGCAAAGACTGAATCTCAATTAGATGGTTGACCCTGTACGGTACTACACCAGTGCGACAGAACTTGACCTATTTCTGGACACTTCATGCTCAAATTTCGACTCTGACGGCCACCTTGTCCCACCCAGTGGACCCGACCAAGTCAAATACGCGATCTCTCATCTGAACGCCTGGAGCAATCACCGGTACCCGGCACTTAGACAGAAACTGATGACAGACCATTCAGAATGGGCGGGCAACTTTTCTGCGGAATTCAGCACATGCGTACAGGAGTTCGACCTCTTTTCACAGGCGGTGGCTAAGGATTACGGGGATTAGGATTGATGCCGCAAGGCGGTAATTATGCTGATGCAGGAATACATACAACATGCACAAGAATCAGTCAGAGCCTATGCGAATCATGTGAAAGGTAATTGTGGACAGGCTGGGTGGAATCAACAGAGGCATGAAGAAGTCCTCTACAATATTGCCAGGGCAGGCCTCCGCAACTCACTCAAGGACAAAGTTGGACCGAGGATGCCTGCTGGAGGCAGATTTGACACGTTGGATGAGTTCTTTGATAATGCTGTGGCCTCAGAAGTTACACATGTCGAACACAACAAGCCACAGTAGCAGCAACACCAGCAGCAACAATAGCAACAGAAACAGCCTACGGACTCGTCATCCAAAGGCAGCAAACCAGGCTACCGGCCATCCATCTCAGAGCGAGCCAACACCACAGGCAGCAAATCTTGGGAATTATGATAAAAGAAACACTGCAAATCAGACCGCAGAGGACAATCATCAGGGTTAACGCCAGCAACATGGATTCCGACAGAAATCATCGATAGCCGACATTCTATGGGCAAATGCTTAGGATGCGGATCTCGGAACTACAAGTTGAGCTTTTGCCCTAAATACTCACGACGAGGTAACCCACCGCAGTAGAACCAGACACTAACTCCAAACATGGACGGAGGATACAAAATAAATCAAAAGAAGTCTTTCGACAATCAACAGTTGAAAAATTCATAGCCTTCTGTCGGCATCTGGCCCGACGGGACAGGATCGCCAAGACGGAAACAAGTTTAGAGAGGTTGGTAATGAAGACATTGATGGCAATGGTGGACAGCATACAATGGCATCAGATTGCTGTGAAGTCAAGGGTGTTGTTGGTGAGCCCAAAAGCTCCCATGTCAAGTAAGTACTATTGCGGCACATTCAGACTGTACAGGTCGCATATTATTCATGAGGTTTATATGACAGATGGAAGTGGTGAAATGCATTGCCTGTGAGCTCTCATCGATTGTGGCGCGACGAGCATCGTGATAGCATCAAGACTGCGAAAACGGCTTGGTCTGGTCGACGAACAGGGGTATATAATGGCTGTAGGTAGTGTTACCAGCAGGTCTGGGTAACCCGCCAGCCGTCCGGGATTAGACCGCAAAAACGGGTCGGTTCAGTTCCAAACCCGGCCAAAAACCCGACCCGCTGACTCTTGGCGGGCCAAACCCGGACCCGTACCCGTCAACCTTCGGGTTTTGCCGGGTTTGGCTAGACCTGTCGGGTCCAATCTCTGGTTCTACGTTTCGGGTTTCACATTTATGGTCGCATTCAGATATGCTACTGCTAATCGTAAAGTATTGACATTGGTATGTCACGGTTCATTTTCGGCGTATTAGCCGCCTTGATGTGCAAAACACGGATACTCACGCGCCCAACCACATCCTGAAAATGAGTGTCAACAGAGCATCAACAGAGGGTCAACAGAGCGTCAACAATATTTGGTCTTGCATCTTCGGTAATATGAGTGGTGCTTGATCAAAAGCATCCATAAACAAGGATATGGCAGCCATTATAGGCAGATATGTATGGGATATTCTAGCCACATCCTCCGGGACAGTAACAACTTATTTCATTTACAGAGCTACCACTAAGCATTCTTGAGCCTTTTAGCATATGATGACAGTCAAAACGATGTATATAGACAATAACCTCCACATCGTGCTGTGATTAACCATGCTGGAAGGCCAACAATCGTTGACACTCTGTTGACGCTCATTTTGAAGATGGGGCAGGAAGCATTTCACTTTCACTTTTGCCTATAAAGGCAGCCAATAATCAGTGTATGGCAATGTGCAACCTGTCGCCCCCCAGATTACCCATGATACATGACCAACAATCGTTGACGCTCCGTTGACACTCATTTTCATGATGGGGCATGGAGGGTATTGCAATCCATTTTGCCTATAAAGGCAGCCAAAAGTTCCTTTATGACTGACTGCAGCCTATCGGAGGTGTGATTTCCCAGGACTCATGACCAACAATCGTTGACGCTCTGTTGATGCTCATTTTCACGATGGGGCAGGGAGGGTATTGCAATCTGTTTTGCCTATAAAGGCCGCCAAAAATACCTTTATGACTGACTACAACCTATCGGAGGTGTGATTTCCCAGGACGCATGACCACAAATTGTTGACGCTCTGTTGACGCTCATTTTCATGATGGGGCAGGGAAGGTATTGCAATCTGTTTTGCCTATAAAGGCAGCCAAAAATACCTTTATGAGTAACGACAACTTATCTGAGGTGTGATTTCCCAGGACGCATGACCAAAAATTGTTGACGCTCCGTTGACGCTCA